>Ga0214480_100748_pt1 | contig 15720 bp, 12 predicted proteins | sample M1_20Mar14CPVII9_3_FD_165042 | JGI IMG/M metagenome (GOLD analysis project Ga0214480, IMG submission 165042) | Marine eukaryotic communities from Monterey Bay, California, United States - M1_20Mar14CPVII9sort6BwellE17 | ecosystem: Environmental > Aquatic > Marine > Unclassified | place: USA... | reverse complement strand
GCCGTCCCATTCAATAAAAGAAAAGCCCAACTGGACGAGAATAAAATAAATGTTTTAGTGACTGAACGATATCCGAGGCTCCACTAGCATAATATATAGCGCGAGACGCTATTGCAAATCGATTGTCTCACAATAATTGATTTCATATACCAATAACATAGCATTTAGATCAAGCTTTAACGGTATTTCGAATAGTGGCACCAACTAGTATCATTTTACAAAATTGTTACCAGTACGTCAGTTTTCAACACTCTTTCCAAGAGATGTATGAGATATACATAAACATGACATATTGCTGAATCACTTTGTCATTAGATAATCGATGAGGACGATGAAATGGTTTGGGTTTATCATGATTACTGCAGGATTATGGGCATTGATACACTTCATTGAAATGCTCATTGTGCTAAATCTGAAAACTAATAACAACAACGAGCGACATTTAATTAGTCTATACGAAGATTTGGATACATCAAACGACTTTAAAATCATACACTATCCATTACCAACTAAACCAAAAGTTCAATACACGCCAAAGGTTTCAATACGAGGTTGCAACATACAAAAACCTAAGAATAAGAATGCAAACAAGGTCATTTGGGGAAACATCCGAACGCAATTATCACTAAATGAACAAAGGAAGCATTGTCTAAGTGCATTAACGGATACACCTATTCGATATGAGATAAAGAATGAGCAACCTTTGTTTGTTCTACATGCTACTAATGCACGAATACATGGGAATGGGATTGTACAAACTGTCAATGAGGATTTAATATACAAACGAAGTTGCTTTGGAAGTGGCTATATCGACGAATATGATAGTACATATTATGGAGAGCAGTATTCATCTCTTCACTGTACCCAAAGTGTAGATAATTTGATTGTAGCAAGCCAGCCGTGGGGATATGAAACAGGGCACTTTGTTTCCAATACACTGCCTCGAATACTCCCATATCTAGACTTGGCTCAAACTATGCCTATACACTTGTCCGGTCGATATGATACAGCACAAAGTCATGCATGGTTTGACTATTTGAATCTAACAAGTATTAGAGGAGATCAGATATGTGCCACAAATGTTTATGTTGCATCACCATCTGACTGTCGTGGTGGGGCATATATGAGCAATATGCATTTAAGGACTCGAGAGGTTGCCATTGCTAGTACTAATCATCCTCTAGTAACTGATGAAGATGAGAAGATAGTTCTAATCTTACATCGGGATAATAGTGAAGACGGTAGAGAACCCATCAGAAATATTAACCGATTAGTAGTAGCGATGCACGAGGCTGGTTACGAAAACATTAAGGTGATGAACGATACAGATACAGAGTTTTGGTCTTGTGTTAGCTGTCAGCTTGAGGTATATAAGAAGACATGGCTATTCATTGCATCTCACGGAGCAGGCCTTATCAACTTACTTTTCATGTCCGAGGGTACTTATGTCGTTGAAATTGCATCGTTATATCGGCCTGAGGAGCCTTATTATAGTGAGGTTGGACAGATGACATATACACTTGGACAACATTACTACCATTATTATTGGCAGAATATTAAGGAAGATTCGACAAATTTAGATGTTAAATTCTTCATCTCGGAGTTGGAAGATTGGGCACCACCATCAGCTAGATATAATAATGACACCGCCCGAAGAAGAGATGGATGAACAAGTCTCCCCTTTCTATTTCTCGTGCGAGGAGCACACCTACATTGTTGTCTTTGTGACATCCGACCAAATATATAAGTATTACTAGTGTATAGTTGTTTATAATGTGTATAATATCAGCATAGTTATGAAATGTAATGTGTTTAGATAAATCGTGTAAAGAAACTTGGCTTTATTTTATATATGACGATATGAAGTCGAACTAGAAGATAATAGTATGTAAATTATACACTTATGAACGTATCGTGATCTTCGTTATACCCTGCTTCCTTGGCCTTATCTCGCTCATCGCTCTTCATCTCATCATGTCGTGTTTGGTAAGCTCGTAAAGCCTCGGCATAGTCATCTTTAGTAACAAAGCCATCCACGAAGAGCGCTTTAATTGCATCCAAAGATAATTTGAACCCAGCGCTTGCTGCAGCCAGAAAGTGCCGATATGCCCGTTGAAAATTACCAGCTCTTGCCTCTAAACTGGCAAGGTTATGTCTTGCTTTTGTATCTCCTGCTATAGCTGCACACTCGTAGTAGTATTTAGCTGTTTTCTCATTCTTTATCACGGCCTGTCCACTTTCATAGCAAATGCCCAACCTATAATATCCCCCCGCCCATCCAAGCTCCGCTGCCTTACGGAAGAGTTCTAGTGCTTTTTTATAGTCTACAGGGTAGCCAAAACATCCCAAACTGTAGTAGCTGCCCAATTCAACGATGGCACGTGCATTACCTGCATCTACGAGCTTCTGCATTCGTTTGTTTTCCTCCACGTCAGTTTTTACTGAAGGCTCCCGACAGAACGGGCATGGTATTGATCCATTGTTGTTACGTACACATCGTTCAAGCATAGAAGAGATACAACCATTACAGATCACTTTGCCACAACATGATTGAAAAGCAGCATGGCCCGAGTCAGGTGGTAAAGGCAGCATGCAAATTGGACAGTCGTCAGGCGGAGGAGGATGTTTGAATAGAGCTTCTTCATGTAACTCCGCGACACGTTGTTTACATTCCTGCTTATGTTGTGGTCTGTGGACCTTCTGACACGCCAAACTGCAGTATTTCACCATCTTACAAGCACCACATTTCTTTAGGGTGATACTATTTTCCTCTCCTTTGCCACAATTGGCACAGCTTGATGTGTTATTGCTATCCATTTTGATATTGTTGTATGCTAATGAAAATAATATGTATGAATTATACTGTTGATTCTCCAATATATCTAATAACAATAACTAATATAAAATACCAGCAACCGCTAATACCATCACCCAGTAATATAATGAAAATTGTGTATACCGATACCCAAAGTGCAAGCAACGCAAATACTAGTTCTGATACTAAAATTATGTCGGGAAGAAATCTAATTCTATTCACTCGTACAGGTTGGTTTAAATGTTTATATAATGAAGTTGACCGATAAAACATATGTATATATAATACAATAATTCGATGTAAGTATATGTGGATCAATCTATAGTTGTTGTTGTTGTTGGTGTTTAGGGCGTCTGTTATCTTTGTAATTTGCAAGAATTATTTTTTGAGTTGATATTTTGTGTTGTTACTCGAACCTATCCCTAGATCCGTACCCAGTGATAGAATTATACCAAAGCTTTACGAATAGATATGTAACTGCAGTAGTACATATACCATCATCCAAAGTATAGCCGCCGCTCAATACATAGCAGACAACCAAAACAAAACAAGCAAAATACAAAAATGACAAGCGATCTTTGGCGATACAACGCAAAATGAGAAACAAACGCAAAATCAGTACGATACTCTGATATGCATGACAAAGAGGGTAATAACGATGATATTCACCGCAATAGCACATACATTAGGTCGTCATAGTGCTAGGGTGTGTGCTTTTAATTCGGCGTCGGCGATATCCCGTCATTTACAATCGTACACATCGATTGCATTGCAACAACAAACACATAAACCAATTCATGCGTCATATCATATGAACAACTACTTCTACAATAGTATATCAAATAGAAGGCCGTATATCACCACAGCCACTATAATATACAATCAAAATGGTGATAGCAATAACGCCGAAGTCGAACCGACATGGACATATACTCCCTATCAACCTCCAAAGTCAACATCTCGAAGAGCACCACCTCAGCGACGTAGATTTTCATCAGACTCTGAATGGACAGTACCAAACCACATATCAATACCCGAAGATCAACTAACAATATCATTTGCACGTGCCTCCGGTGCCGGTGGTCAGAATGTTAATAAAGTTAACACCAAAGTAGAAATACGCTTCCATTTAGACTCAGCAACATGGATACCACAAGAAGTACGACGACGTTTAAAATCGAATGAATCCAACCGCATAAACAGTCAGGGATACATGACAATAACATCACAAGAGTATAGAACACAATTACAAAATCGTAAAGATGCAATTAAAAAACTACAAGATATACTTAAAGTTAGTTGGGCACGTCCAAAAGTACGCAAGATGAGAAAAGGATTGAGCAAGAAAGCTAAAGAGAATAGAAGAGAGAATAAAAAGAGAAATAGTATGAAGAAGGAAAGTAGAAGAAGAGTGGAGTTTTAAGTTTGACGATTGGTAGTGTGGTAGTGTTAGATTTAGCTTTGTAGTGGGTCCAGTTGGGTGGTAGATACCAGAAGCTGTCTATGTTTTAATGGTCGAGAATTTATACTCATCAACCTGACAAGGGAGGGCAAGTAAATAGCCACTCCCATATATCCAACAGTATTCCCATCACTCGTTAGAATCAATATAATATAACATACAACGCATATAGCTCATTACTCATCAGGTTCAAGGCCCTCGTCACATAAATCTTGCAGTTGAGTTGAGATTAGTTGCAACTTCTCTTCCGTTGAGTTAATGAAGGAGGTTGCCCAAGAATCAAAGACGGTAAATGCAGACCTCATCAAATCATCATTGGTACAAGTTACTGCCTTGGTCAATGATGAAGTACTTTCCTTCAACGAGGTAGCAGTCTCATTTAACTCAATCTCTTCATCCAAGAGAAGCTTTATACTCTTAATGAAAGGAATTGAACTCAGTGTTTGTCCATTTCTATACGGCTGTGGAATATCATAAGACTCTGGGTATTCTCTCAACAAGCAGACAACAACCTCCCTAACTGCCCGATATCCACAGCTGTCTTGAAAACCATGAATTGGAAGGTAATCATACCTATTAGCCATTTGGACAGAGCTTGGGCACATTTGAACCAGATATTTGCAAATCTCACTCGAATCACGTTCATTGTCTTCTGAGAATAATAAACCGCAGGCAAGATACAGTGGTGTACGTCCATCAGAATCTGTCTCTAACAAGGTACTACTTGGGCATCGTTCAACTATCCACTTAATTAGATCTACTTCACATAATGCTTGGCGATAAGGAGCAGGATTTATAATCTTGTGAAGGATGTTACCACCATTTGGATCTAGTTGAGTAAGAGCCCGAGGATACGCCCCAAAGAATTGTTTGATGGTTGCAGCTGTGCAACTACTCCTTCTCATGTACCGCTGAATATACGTTCGGAGCAAATCGAAGACAGGAGGAAACTCTTGACATCGTTCATCATCTAGAATCCAGGTGTAATTAGAAGCAATCCAGGGCATAATTAAACAGTGCTGTGGGTGACGTGCTATCATATAGACCGGAGTTGTGTACTCGCTTGTATTAGTAAGTAATGGTCCAAGAAGAGCAGATGGATATGCTTCAATCAAACTTTTAATGACATGGTGAGAAGACTCGAGATTGAGATTAGTACATGTAGCTGATAGAAGATACTCGCCCCTGACTGATACAATTCTTGCCAGAATAGGCTTGTCGATTACTGCCTGATAGATGCGTTCATTTAGAGCCTCATATGCTCCCTCTTCTCTATTTGGATCGAATGTGGTGATATCTTTCATCGCCTCCATTAGATTATTGAATTGACTCCTCAACTCTTCATTCTCAAGCTCATTAACAAGGATGGGATCTGACATCTTTGCTGTGATAGTTCAATATGATATGGTCAAAGTTAAAGTAGTAGTTATGGTAGTTGAGTGTTCGTTGAAAATAAAGACTCCGAAGTAGAACATGATTGAGACAATCATGCATGACACGAGAGAGACGAGATGACACGTATAAAGTTACACTAGGTTAAAGTAAGAAGAGTGACATATGTAAATGATAAAAAAAAGGTTATTCATCTGTATATATTTGTTAATCGAGTAGCTTGGAAGAGGTAGAGATAGTAGATCGAGAAACAGTACGAGCACATACTTATTTATTCATGGAAGAGAGAAAGACATTATAATATATTCCATGTGTAATATTTCTCGGAACGAATAAAGCGACGGTTAAGAAAATATGTGGCATTGTTGCATGTGTAGTTCGCTCGCGTATCACATTATTATGTAAGAGAGCGGCTGCAAATATGCCACGTCCAGCGGAAGAAGCAGTACAGCAAGGTCAGCATCACCCTACAAATTATCACAATCCGTACGATGAACAGCATAGACCACCGCTCGACGGACAACAACATTCACATACAAATGCCAATGACTATCCACCTCAACAATAACAACAACAACAAGGTGTATACAATTCTAGATCGTTATCCAACTTGGCTGATGTGGCTGTAGCCAAAGCGACTGATAATGAATATACAACTACTGCAATGAATGGTGATCTTCCGCCAAATCACGAGAAGAGAGAAGATGAGGCTTATCCTCGACAGCCACAACATCATTATTATCCTCATGCTCAAGAGTATAATTATTATCATCCTCCACAGCATTATCAGCAATATCCTACACATCAATATCCACCTCATTATCCACCGCATCAACATCACTATCCGCCAGATCCACAATATGATCGGCATAATGAGAGACCGTATCATTATCCACCATCACATGAACAATTGCAACATCAACCACCAGAACAGTATAATAATAACAACAATATACCAATAGAAAGAACTTCAACACATGATACTGAAATGCAAGAGGTTATTGTAGAGGCAGTTGAATATGCTCAACGAGCTGAGGAAGTAGATGAGAAGAATGGTGAGTTCAGTTGTGCATTTTTTCACACAAAAAAATGTGCTATTGAGAGAATGCTGGTATATAGTTTGCTTATAAGAACACGGAAATGTATAACTCTAGTTTTGGTATATGATTTCTGTATAGTTTGGGGATTCTGTACTGCTAAGCATGACGATATGAAGAGATGTTTAAGAAAGTGTGCATAAGATATGCACAATTTTGCTCAGCTTGTTTAGTATGTTCTCAAACGCTAACCATATACAATCATCTCTAAACATAAAATTATTGATTACACAGAAGAAGGAAAGAAAAGAAGTTCAAATAGTAGTAGTAGTAGTAGTAGTAGTGATAAGAATAGAAAAGTTAAGAGAGTAAAGCGGGGAGATGATCCAAATCAAATTAGGGGGAAAGATCCGGAAGGTCACGAGGGTGGTTGTGAACAGCATGTAGACAGAAGAGAACGACCTCGTCATGCACAAGCTTGGAACAATAATCATCATTATCATCATCCAGAGCAGCAGTATTTGCAACATGAGCATCAACAACCGTATCCCCTGCCATGGATTGAACAAAATAGGCCTCCGCATGGTTATTATCATCGACCTCCTAATGAGACTGGGGGGCAACCTCGTCATCATCAGTACCCACCGCCAGATAATGCACATACTGAACAGTATGATCATCATCTGCCGCAAAAGGCAGTGGCGGCGGTTCCTCGGATACCTCCGATTCAGCATGCAACTCCTGTCCATCCTGATACATCACCCAATCCTCATGCAGCTCAAGAGAAGCATCAGCATCAGCCGCGTGAACATGGACACGAGGCACCGCCACCTCCTTCTATCCATCATCACACACAGCAACATTCATACCTTCCGCCTCAAATGCCACCACCCCAGCAACAGCAGCAGACTAATATATTTCCACCAATGTTCACACATACCAAGAAGAAATCACAAGCTCACTCCTTAAAGAAGAATAAGCCAACGGTGCCTATAGACGTAAGTCAAATGCACAAATCAAATCCAAAGTTATTACCTTTATACAAGTACAGTACAGAACATCAATCTAAATCTTGGAATGAAATGATACAAATCTTAAATGACTTTGTTGATAGAGAAGGACATGGTGATGTTGAGAATGATGATCCTAGTTTAAAGGAGGGATACGATGAAGCGAATGACCCAGATCTATTGCTACGATCATGGATACGTGAGGTACGATGGGTAGTCCGTGCTGAGGGATTAGGTCAAAATAGAGACCCTCAACGTATGGTTGTTGGGGCCACAAAGGCTGCCGCGAAGAAGGCATCCGACAAAGCATCGTCAGTATCTGATCGTACCGAACAGAATCAGAAAGCATCATTAGAATCTCGGTGTGATTCGGAGAATGTTACAGAAGAAAGGTATGAACAACTATCTTCTATTGATCACTTTCCACTCAAAAAGTATACCGAGTATTCGTCAAGTAAAGGTATAGTATCACACATATCTTCATTTCAACTATGGCTAGATGACTTACAACACTATCGAGCTAAGAATGGCGGAGATTGCAATGTCCCACAAAAGTACGCTCAGTATCCAGGCTTAGGCCACTTCGTTAACCGACAACGTACTGCATACAAAAAGTTAAAAGAGGGCAAGAGCTCACCCATGACAGCGATCAAGATACAACAATTGGACACTGTCAACTTTGTCTGGTCAACAACACAAAAAGGAGGCAATGCCTCATGGGAAGATCGTTTCAATGAATTGAAGACTTTTCTCAATGATCATGGTCACACCAATGTGCCCAAGAAGCATCCACCTAATCCTCCATTGGGATTTTGGGTCAATGAACAACGGTTTCAGCACCGAAAAATGATGAATGGAAAGTCTACATATATGACCGAGTACAGAGCCAACTTGCTCAATAGTTTGAACTTCAAATGGGAATTAAAGGAATCTCCAAAGACTTGGGATGAGTCGATAGAAGAGCTACGGCAGTACAAGGCAACATATGGTGACATCAACAATATATCAAACGAAAGTAATGATAAGTATTCATCACTCGTTAGTTTTGTCAATAATCAACGTGACGATTATCGTCGGTATGTGAATGGAAATAAGACAATCAAGTATATGACGGAAGATCGAATAAAGATATTAGAAGAGCTTGGCATCTCGTGGAACTTGGGAGAGTCTACTAAATCAGGTTGGAGTGAGAGATTTGAGGAGATGAAGGAGTATAAGAAGCAGTAAGTACCTTGACACATCATGTGTCACTTTCCAATTTCACTTCATTTTCTAACTTAGTACTCGTGATCAATCCCTCTTACTCTAACATAGATTTGGCAGCTGTGATATAACAGTCAATCTGAAATACTCAAAGAACAAACACTTATCTTCATGGGTATCAAGGCAACGGCATCAATACAAGCTGTACAAACAGGGTGAACAATCTACATTGACAGAAGAACATATACAAGAACTGAATGATATTGGATTTAATTGGGGGTATAGCGCTAATAAGGAATCTAGCAAGAAGAAGGGTAAGACGTTCAAGGGATAAGCCGTCTAAGAAGGAGAATAACTAAACTCCGAGGAGACTAAGACAAGGATTCTAAGCTGCCAAGGCCATACAAGTCAGTTATGGGGAGGTGTGTGTCATTACGAGTTATCTTCAAGCAAAAACAGGAGCAAACAGAAATCTTCATGTCCCCTCAAAGCACAACATCGCTAAAGTATCTCATGGTACTCTGCAAATAAGCTTTCCAATCTCTCCAACTCTACCGTCACTGTTACGACACCTATAAAGATTTAGAGCTGAGCAGCTACACAAAAGATGCTCGAGCTTTGCAAATAGTCCCAGTTATGAGACAGTACCCAACAGGTTATGTCCTACCATCAAGAGATCAGAGCACAGGAATCCCACTCAGTTAGGAAGGTAGATATAACATTAATAAACAACACAAGTAGCAAGCAAAACCATCTACAATCTTAACCATTATGTATGTATACTCTACATTAACCCTCTTCCTTGTTGGTGTTGCTACACTTAGTGATACTTGCAATGCAGGAACAATCCGAAAGCCTAGGCCCATCCCGCCCAGAAGATTCACTGGATGTAAAAAAGGAACAAGAATGGTCTGCAATTGCCCTGCTAAGAAAGAGGAGGAAAAGTACATCTGTTGCATAAAGGAAAGTATTTGCCGCAGAGGGAGGACAATCTGCAAGCCTAATTGTAGGACTTTTGGATTCTGGCCGTGGGGATAAAGAGAGGAATCAGAAAAGAACACCTCATTGATCTGAGGCCTCTCTTCTTCTCTGCCCAAAGCTCATTGCAAAGCTGTTTGAAGTTTATTGTTTGATTGCTTTGAAAAGAGTCCCCTCTTTAAGTTAAAGATTTGATAACAGTTGGTTCATTATATCCTGCAGTACCCAGTAAACATTCTTAAGCATAATCCTACGGTTTGAGATGCCTATCTTCATTCTCATTGTTAACAACTTATATGTGCTAAGTTCCACTTACTATGCTGTGACATGATTGAATGTTGCCTAAGTAGCGGATAAACGATAAATGAAACTTTCAACTGCAGCTAAACTAACTTGCAAACCAAGCTATTATACAAAGATCACACAGCAAAGGAAGATGACAGAGATCCTCTCCCTGTTAATAAGCTTGAGGATGAGTCGTTGAGGAATCAATTCAATCTCCTGTTGGAAGCTATGGAAAGTATCACCACATTCGATCCAAATAGAGAAGAAGGAGCATACGAGGCTCTGAATCAACGTATCCAACAGGAAGTAACTGACAAGCCTATTCTAGCCAATATAGTCTCGATTACAAGCAAATCCCTCCTCGAAGCTGCCGTCACTTACCTTAACCTTGGTACTTCTCAGACTGTCATTAAATGTTTGATTCAAACATATCCGTCTGCTCTTCTTGGGACATCTGACGGTTACCTTGGTCGGACTGTCTTTCTGATATCTCGTCATCCAGAGCATTGTATACTAATGCCGTGGATTGCTACTAACTATCATTGGGTTCTAGGTCAAAGCCGAGGTCCACGAATTGTGTTTGATCTTCTGGATATGTATTCACAAAGAAGAAGAAACAGTTGTACTTCCGCCATACTCAAAGACTTCTTTGAGGCACATCCTCTGGCACTTACTCAAGCATATCCGACCTATGATGGTATCCTTCACTATTTTCTCAAATCTTACAATCGAGATGGCTCAGAATGTGAGGTAGATCTGTTCAAATGGATGGCCGAAAGATGCCCTAGTAGTCTCTTATTGGAAACAGACTCTCTTGGTAATACCCCTCTGCATCATGCCTGTCATTCACTGACGAGGTACAAGGGACGTGATTCTTGTGAGATTTGCAAGTATCTGATAATTAAATGTCCAGCTTCTGTTCGTATATTCAATGATGATGATGAAGTCGGTGCCGGTAGAGGGCTTCCAATTCATATTATAATTCAACATAGTTGGTGTGAATACCAACTAGTTAGGGAAGTTGTTGTTTGTTTGTTGAGAGAATACCCAGAGTCTTATGATGTACGGTCCACTGGCAACTATCGGACATCACCACCAAGGTCTATCCCTTTCATCCAACGTGTTAAGCCACATTTGGATGAAGAGAAGGAGCTGAGAGAAGCCGCCATATCGCTAACAGATACTAACTCATCCTTAACCAAGGCAGTATCTTGTACTAATGATGATCAGTTGATAAGATCGGCCTCTACTGTCTTTGATTCCTGGTCAACCTCCTTCATTAAGACCACGGAACACAAGCTCAACTTGATCTCGGTGAAACTACAAGGGATGTGTGATGAAGGCCATGATTATGAAAATTGGGAACGTCAAATACAAATGGGTATAACGGCCTTGATCTCCTCTCTCCATTAATGATATGTACTCTTGCTACGGCAATATTTATACTACTGATTTTTGACGGTATTGTCATCTTGAAGAAGTTATTGTTTGTAATGTATATATATCCAGCGGTGTTTCTAAATGGAGACTATTAAGTGTAATGAGGGTCTTGAGTACGAGTAATGTTTGTGGCTGCTGCTATTGTATTTGGCTATTCTGATCCTGTATGATATGACGACTATCTTCTGAGTCGTATTTGTATGAGGCAGGTCTGTAGTTCTCTTCTAATGATAATTCCAATGTAATACTAAAAACTAATCCACTAGAGCTAAGAACTGATCACCAATCTTCTTCTCCAACTTACCACACTCCACTAACTCCTCAATACATTCTCTATACCCTTCATCCTTTACCCAATCATGAAACAATTCCAATAATGTAATCTCTCTTCCCTTCTTTTCATCATACACTTTAGTAGTCATCATTAACTCTCGTCCATCACCAACTATACCCTTTCGTAAGAATTGATAATCGTTTAGCCATGTAACACTCTTTGGTTGGAATTTAGAAGAGTTATTCTTCATTGAATCGAATGTAAATGATGGTAATAGTTCATTATCTAATATATGTGAAGGGATATGTTTGAGATTTAGGAATGATATGATACGTTGTACTTCGGTATGGAGATTGTGTTTTAGTGCTTCATATGATAGGAGTAGCAGCGGTTGTTCATGATCTTCTACTTTCGATACCGCACTTGGTTTTGGGTTTGATGATGCCTCGGTAGTTGAAGCATACTCATTATCAACAAATCCATCAACAAAGCTTAACAAATGATGTAATGAATTACCAAATGCTATATTCCCAGCCATCCAATCTACTACAAATTGTGTATAGCCTTGTGTATATGTCCCTTCTTTTTGATTTGACAAATGATGATAGAATGATGTTACTACATCGGATTGAGATCGTGTTATGTATATGAATTTGCCTGTTGTAGGACGTAGATTACTTGATTGTTCAGTTGTATTGCAATCATTCTCATTCTCAGCAAACTTTGGTAACATATCCCAACGTAAATGAGTATTAAATACACGTCGTCCTAATTTAGTATGATTACTTCTAACTTGTTTAGTTAATTCGTTAGTATTACTTTCCCAATGTGCATCTATTTCGTAGAATGGTGCATAATCTGATACATGATTGTACTCCTCAACTTGCTTGGTATCATCATTAATATTATCATCTGTGGCATCAGCTTTATCATCTGTATTGCCAGTAGTAGAAGTAGCATACCATTTATCAGCCAATAGTATTATCAATTGCTGTGTCCACGTCGTTCCACTTTTGGGATAGGAACATATAAATACATCAGATGCTCGTAGTGGTAGGTCTTTGCATTTTGTTATTGTTGAGGGAGATGTGATTGGTAGTAGTGGCATTGGTGGGAACGTCATGATGAATTGTGGTTTAGAGGATTTGGAAGAATATTGCCTTTTCTATTGTTGTTGTGATAAATACTTTTCCTCAGAGAAAAGAGGTTGCCTCGCCACCCGTCTCGGAGCATATATAATTTTAGCTATCAAACGGATAGGATCTTGGGATCTTTTTTGCATGCAATATTGTAGTCTGCACAATATCATAGGCATAATATCATTATCAACAATTCCACATCATGGCAGACATCAGTATTATCGATACCATCGGCAAGACACCACTAGTTCGTGTGAACAATGTACTAACGCCCGAGGCTAAAGCAAATGATGTTCGAGTTTTAGTTAAACTAGAAATGCAAAATCCAGGAAAGTCCGCGTTTGTATTGTTTTGTCTTGCGTTATATGTGTTCAATATGAAGTCTTGTTGATTTGATCACTCCCTTGGCCTTCCGTTGCCTATATTTGACTGCCTTTGAACCACATGTACTAACAGAAGTTATGTTGCCCTTCTTCATCTTCATAATACGACGCGCATCTTCCCTCAGGCGGATCTATTAAAGATAGAATTGCAAAGAATATGCTCGAGGCAGCTGAGAAGGATGGATCTCTTAAGCCTGGGTGAGTTTAAATTGATAATATTGTTTGTTATTATTGGTGGTTAAATTGTGTTTTAGTTTGATGTCCTATATACTAAATTGATGCTCATATAAGATTTTGCTCACATGATGTGCACACTTTTTATATTTATAACTTATCTCATATGGCAAATACCCATCATAATATATCAAATGAAAATATATACCCATCATAATAACTTAATTAATCATAACATATACCCATCATATAATAATAACATATGCCCATCATAATATATAATAGTATGACAGTCGTTGAGTATACTAGCGGGAACACCGGAATTGGTATTGCAATGATCTGCGCTGCCAAGGGATATAAGTGTATTATTGCAATGCCCCAGATGCCTTCGTTTGAGGAACGTTATATCATTTGTAGGATGTTCGGAGCGGATGTACATCTTACCGCACCAGCAAAAGGTATGCCTGGATTAAGGGATTATACCGAGGACCTTGTTGCAAAGAACAAAGATTACTTTCTTGTAAATCAGTTTCATAATGAAAACAATCCCGACATTCATTACAAGACAACCGGCCCCGAGATTTGGCAGCAAAGTAAGGAGAAAGTTGATTACTTTGTAACAGGTGTTGGTACTGGAGGTACGGCCACTGGCGTTGGTAAATACCTCACGGAGAAGAATCCGGATTGTAAGGTTATATGTGTCGAGCCGAGTGAGAGTCGTGTACACACAGGTGCGGCACATACTCCTCATTCAATCTTGGGAATCGGGGCGGGGGTACCTACACACTTCCTTACTCAACTAGCACCTGATCAGCCGTACAAAGAAGGTAGCCGAGGTCATGTTAGTGAATTCCTAAGTGCTACTAGTGCCGAATCAGTTGAATGGGCTACAAAACTTGCCAATATGGAAGGGATTATGGTTGGACCTAGTAGTGGAGCTACTTTCAAAGTAGCAATGGACTTAGCAGGTCGGCATGATTCGAAAGGCAAGACAATTGTAGTTATTGCAGCATCCCATGGTATTCGTTATACTGCCCATCCTCTATGGAAAGGAATGAAAGAAGAGGCTAAGAAAGCTCTACCACAGCCTCCTAATATGAGCAAAGATGAGGGAACTTTGTTCTGGGACTCTGCAAAGGCATAGATTTGGGAAGGTGTCGACATGACATCTGGTTAGTGCACAAGATATGTTATTCTTGTCGATCGGCGGCCAATCGGTTGATTAACACATGTAATATAAATTAAATGATACAGATAAATAAACATTACTTTCTTTACCAAACTACAATTAAAATACCTCTCCATTTAAGAACTGACGAATCAACTTCAATGCCTGTTCAGGTTGATCAGATGGTACCATATGTCCAGCATTGTGTATCTGGACAAAACTCAAACCATGCGAACTCCTTGCTACTCCACCACCATTATTCCAATCATGATCTTTCGATTGTCGGAATTCATTACCATACTTCCAATCTAACTTATTTGCAATGGCATGTACACCAATATAGTTACAGATATAATCTAGATCTCCAGCATAAAGTAATACCGGGAGTCCATCGTTGAGCATTTCGGAAATGAAGGGTGCAAAACTTTCACCTCTATCATTATAACTCCATACTTTGCTAACATGGTCGTTGCATAGAGACCAGTTAACGCTTGGGGGTACTCCTAGTGTTTCTTTGGTCTTATTCAGATTGAGAAATCTCGATGTCGGGACATCTATATCATCTGTACATCCTTCACCGAAGCACTAAAGATGTCAGGTTTTGATGTAAAGAGCGGGTAAAATTAAGATAAATATGGAATGTGAGACGACCGACGGTAGTTAAACATCTTAACACAAGGTAAGAAGAAGACCACGACTTACCGGCTTTGTAATATCATAAATCGAATGATTCCTACCATTATTAGTAAGTACATCAATCAACGTCTCTTCACAATTCGATGCCTTTTGACAGGTTATCTGTTTCACTAATGGATTCATCTCCGTTTTACATTTGTGTGCATCACTTGAACAACTCTTGGCCGAGGCAGTCATAGAATTATACTCCTCTTCAGTTACTAGTTTAATACCGTGACTATTCTTATATGCCATTTCGGGGAATGATTTTAATTGTGTTTGGTA
>Ga0214480_100747_pt1 | contig 15794 bp, 14 predicted proteins | sample M1_20Mar14CPVII9_3_FD_165042 | JGI IMG/M metagenome (GOLD analysis project Ga0214480, IMG submission 165042) | Marine eukaryotic communities from Monterey Bay, California, United States - M1_20Mar14CPVII9sort6BwellE17 | ecosystem: Environmental > Aquatic > Marine > Unclassified | place: USA... | reverse complement strand
GTGTATTGCACGCGCAGCGCAATAATTCGAGTGAAGCCGAGATGATTACTATAATATAACTCCTACACTGTGCTTCCTTCTATTAGTTATATATTATATTGATATTTACGATTGCTTTTGTACCATCAACTTACTATTGACTTCGTAAAAAAATGAAAAATGAGCTTTCATTTCATTGGGTACTATACCTGGGTACTCAAATTTTTAAGGACAACGTTATCTCAATATGACTTGTTAGCTCAGTGGTAGAGCGTTTCGTTTACACCGAAAAGGCCACGGGTTCGAAACCCGTACGAGTCAACACTCTTTTGCTTTTGTGCACTGCAATCTACTCATCAACTACCCATCCCAGGGGTGAGAGTGATATGTAGGTCTCGCCTTCGGCTCGACTACAAAGGTGATATGTTTTGCTTTGTTCTAGGTCTCGCGTTTCATTCACCGAAAAAGGCCACGGGTTTTCGAAACCCGTACGAGTCAACACTCTTTTGCTTTTGTGCACTGCAATCTACTCATCAACTACCCATCCCAGGGGTGAGAGTGATATGTAGGTCTCGCCTTCGGCTTGACACAAAAGTGAAATGGTAGGTCTCGCCTTCGGCTCGACTGTGTGACTTTGAGTGTATTTTTTTGTCTTTTTGTCTTCGACTCAACCTAGGTACATGTTATCATGAGAATTGACTATGATCTGCATCCCCAGTATTTTCATATGAAATTTGTTTTGATACTACATCTCTACATGTGAATGCCTGCAATGGGAGGACTGTTTTTTCAAAAGACTAAAAGATTCGCAATGTCTTCCTTCTCAGCTCCTCTATTGCTATTGCCTCATGAGCTCAATAGGGCTCTGCCACCACCTCCTTTGTCTTATATATAGCGGCCTACAACCTCTGCAAACATCTATAGCGGATAAAAAGTGCAGTGTTCCGTTTGCCAATTTTGAGTAAGTTTATGCATAGTTACACGACAACATATGAAAGGATAATAGGTAATTTTATAGTATATGTCCATCTTACTAAAAACGATATCTTTACCTGCAGAAACATTATCAAGATTGACTTTATTCAATCCACACAAAAATAGCAAAAGCGACAATAACAATAATATGGGGAGCTGTACATCAAAGAGTACAGATACTCCTAATAACTCCACAGCCAATGGTGTCTCAAAGAAGAAGAAGGCTGAACCTCAAGATCAATCTGCAAAGACACCTGTTAACTTCATCCTAAATCTAACCGATGATAAACCACTAGATGCATCAGATGTTACAGATTTAAATGCCGCAAAGACTGAGATACAGTATATACGTAAATTCGCTGCCGAGTTCCTTGCCACTATTGAGGATACTACCGATGAACAGAAGGAAGATGATAAGGATGATCATGATGATACCGGTGTACGTGGCGCTTTATATGATAAGCAGGACTTTAGTTCATTTAAAAAGGTATCATATGAAAAGACGGATGATATCCGATCACTGATATATAATGCTATCAAGCCGAATGTCCTGTTTGAGAATGATAGTAAGGATGAGATGTTACAAATTATTGATGTATTCAAACCCCGAACATTTAAGAAAGGTGGACATGTTATTAAGCAGGGTGATGAGGGTAGTGAATTTTATGTAGTTGAAAGTGGATCATTAAATATCCATGTTACTGTTAAAGGTGAAGGAGAAGAGGAATCAAGTGAGGTTAAAGTTGGAGAATACTCCAAGGGTAGTGCTTTTGGTGAATTGGCACTCATCTTTGGCTCACCTCGGTAAGTTTTGCAATTATGGGATAATGTTATAATATATGTGCGTTATGTTTATGAACATATCATATGCTCACTTTTACTTCATCTTCCTCTATCTACTAGTGCTGCTACAATTACTGCTACATCTGATTGTAAACTATGGAGTATTGAACGTATGTCATACCGTTCTGTTATCTCTCAATTAAGATATGAACAACAACAAGAGAAGAATGCGTTCATCCGCCAATGCGAAGTATCAGGACGTTTGTTTACTGATATATTTGATGGATCACAATTAGATGACTTGACAATTGCTATGAAAGTTGATGTATATGAAGAGGGACAGGTTATTCTTCGAGAAGGTGAAATGGGTGATACTTTCTACATTGTTAAAAGTGGACGTGTGGAACGTTATCGTAATGATAAGAACGGGGATGAGAAGTCGGACGGAGTAGTAGATGTGAAAAAGTCCTTTGGTACAACTTCATTACTAAAGGGTGCACCGTCACCCCTTACTTATAGAGCTGCAAGTTCTGTCCAATTATATTACCTTACCAGGAAGGATTTTGAGGAAATCATGGGCTCATTCAAGGATGCTTTAGACGGCACCATTGTCTCTCGTATGACAAGAAAGAGTGAATCAAAACGAACCATCAAAACATCAGCCTCGTATCTCGATAGATGTTATGAATGTGAATTCGACGAGCTAGACTTCTTCAATATCCTCGGTAAGGGCGCCTTCGGTCAAGTAACACTAGTTCAATCCAAGAAGACAAAGAAGGTATTCGCTTTAAAGGCACAGTCAAAGCATTACATTGCCAAGAAAAATCAGAAGGAGCATGTTTTGAATGAATATCGTATCATGAAAGAAATTGAGCACCCTTGTATCTTGGGTATTCACTGTGCTATGCAAGACAAACAACATCTCTATTTCCTGTTGGATCTTCTTCCAGGTGAGTATGCATCTGTATTGGCATTCATACTACTTATGTGCTATTTGTTGCTCACTATTATCTTTATCATTTATGCCTCAGGTGGAGAGCTAATGCCATATCTTGTGAAACAAGCTCGTCAATCAAGCACGCCAGGCGGCTTCAAGGAGGATGTCACACGCTTTTATGCCGCTTCAGTTGTGCTTGCATTTGAACAGTTGCATGAGTGTATGATTGCATACCGTGATCTCAAGCCGGAGAACATTGTGCTTACAAAGAAGGGGTATGGAACTCTTGTAGATTTTGGACTTGCCAAAGAGATTGATGACGGTCAAACATACACATTCTGCGGTACGCCAGACTACCTGGCTCCAGAAATCATTCGAGGTACAGGTCATGACTGGGCCGTCGACTATTGGGGTTTGGGTGTATTCCTATTCGAAATGACAAATGGTACAGCTCCCTTTTATGCTCCCAACCAAGCTCGTCGAACAAGAAAGATTCTTAAAGGCTTTGAGTATGTTCGAGTGCCTTCTCACTTTAGTGGTGGACTGACAGATCTAATCTCAAATCTATTGGTTAATGATCAATCAAAGCGATTGGGTAGGACACAGAATGGTGTTCAGAATATCAAAAGTCATCGTTGGTTTGCAGGCTTCGATTGGGATAGCTTTGGGGAACAAACGTTAGAGGCACCGATTCAGCCCAAGTTGCCAGCGGATATCAAAGAATTGGGAAAGAAAAAGGCTACAAGTGCTGCATTCAAGGATGCCGAGTTTGCTCCCGACTCTGACTGGTATCCCGATTTAGCGAATCTAAAGGAGTGGTAGAGGAATAATAACATTTATTATTTGGTAGCTCTAGCGCTATTAGATCTTTAGAGATTAACTTAAGTATTGTTACTCGTATTAGTTATGACAGTTCTAATGAAAGCTCGTGGTCATCAACGTCGACATTGCCATATGATGACCCTTCTCGTCTGCTACTCCATCTACCAGCGATAAAGCTCAATGATACTATCACACAGCTAGCTATAGCCCAGGCAATATTGTTAGTCGATGATTCCTCATTCTCATTTGTCGTAAAGGATACTACAGATTGATTTGTATTATCTTTCTTTGACACGTCGAACGGATCCATCTGCTCCATTGGCTGTATAGGACCACTAAAATCACCTCCATTTATGAATGTTCGGATCATATCAAGCGCAACCACAGGCTTGTCCATTGGTAACATGTGACCAGCCCCTAATACTTTTATAAACGTAAGTTGCTTGTATTGTTTAACAAATCCATAGGGCGCCGCCTGTGCATCGGGAAGCCATGCTCTACGATCAGCAGTAACCCACTCTGCTCGACCTCTCCATGGGAGACTGTCAAGAAAACGCTCATTGCCAATATGATCACACATCGCATCTTGCATGCCGTTGTAGAACAAGACCTTGACTTCTGTCTCTTCGAGTAGCCGAACAACTTCATTGTTGACTGATATCAAATCATAATTTCTCCTATACATAGCACTGCCAACTCTTTTATATGCTGACACTTTATATCTTTGCGGTTTGCCTGAAATAATTTCTTCAGTAAATGATGATGCATGAATAGTATTCAAAATACTCTTTGTATCCTCTTTTGTTAATCCAAGTATATTGTCATCATCACCGCCAAAATATGCCTGCAGAGCATCTTGTCCTGGTGGATACTTGTCGCCTAAATGGAGCCAAACTCGTGTATCATAATCAGAGTAAAGTATACTTGATTCTGGGAGAACATCGACGTTCCAGTTCTCTCTAAAGCAAGCCATCTTATCATCTGGATCTTGTTCTGTATCATCTATCATATCTATACATGCTTTAATTGACATATCATACGCAGCCCCCATCGAACGAGAGATTAATCCTTTGCCTGTTAGATATTCCGAATCACTGCTTTGAGTTTTAAGATCCATCCATCCATTGCCTATTGCAATTCCAGATAGAGGAATATGTAAAAGCGGAAGCGTATCATCATTATCATTTTGTTTACTATCATGTGTCACTTCTGTTTCCTTTACTTCTTTATTTCTTTTCATGATATAATCAGCTATGATTGGAATGTAATGGCCCGCATATGATTCCCCCGTGATATAAATTTGCCTATCAAGTAATATATCTCTGTGTAGCCATATCAACTCCGTCAAGAAGTTGTAAAAGTCCTCTGCGATACATTCATCGATTGGACACAGTCCATTATCATTATCATCATTTGAAACATAGCTGAGACCTGTTCCGACTGGCTGGTCGACGTATAGCAAATATGATGGTGCTTTGTGCCAACTATGTTCATTGTGTTGTATTGTCCACTTCTCATTATTTTTGGTAAGTCGGAAGGGTCCATTTTCTATGAATAAACCAGATAAAGAAGAATAACCTGGTCCTCCATTAAGCCAAATAACTAGTGGTATGTTCTTATCATCTCTATCAGGTAAATGAGAAGGTGCAAACAACCAATAAAATATGTTCCTCTCTTGTATGTTATTATCATCATGTCCATCAAGGTGTATGTATCCAGACCAATGTGAAGTGTTTAATGGTTTGTCTAATAGTGGAAGCGGTTCAGTAACAAGATGATCAGCTGCAGATACTTGCATCATACGACGAGATCGTTTCCGTCTTCTATTTATTGGAGAGTGTGTAAAGGTGTTATTATGTGATGGTGTACCATGATATCGAATGCGTGGTGACAGTAAGGCATCGGTTGATGTTCTTACTAGTAGTAAAGATATAACAAACCATGTTGTCATATGCTTTATCGTCACTACCATGATTGATATGCATACAATGGTATTTAGGTACTTCAATAAAAGAGTAACTATCAAACACTCTGCAAATCACTTTGTTGCAATATATCTTATGACGTGATACTGAGATATGATTACCGCTAATAGTGAGATATGTCAAGTCTGGAGCAGAAAGAGCGTCACAAACTGATCGACTGTGTATTGAACATACTGATAGTGCCGTAACATATCCATATCATATCAGTTGTTAAGTAATTTATTAAACTAACAACATATATATTTCAGAGTCTTTATGTCAAAAAGATACCGTACACAAACTTCACTACAATAAAACATTGCGGGGGTATGACGTGAAGTTTGTGACGCCCATGCTATTACTATCAGCCATCTATCTTTGAAAACCCGCTTTTGCATACAATACACAACAGTTAGTGACCTTCAACCTTCATTTTATTGGCGGCGGTGGTTTGCAACGGCATCTTAAATTACGAGAAAGTATCATATCCTCTCAACAACAATCACACAATTCAAGGGTTTTCTCTCTACAGCATATATTTATCTATATCACAACTTATTATTTGGATTCTAGGGTTGTAAATCTACATCACAACTACCGAAAAGTTATCGCCATCACTATTAAATTACATCAACCATGCCTTTGTATAATCTATGGGGAACTAACAATGTAAATATTGAAATACCAAAAGATATTTTTCCAAACGAGGAATGGATGCGTAATCGAGATGAATTATTTGCAAATCCAGAACATAACTTCTTTGAATCAACATATCAAAACAAGAAGTTACATTATCGAAAGAATCTACCACCCAACAATCAAGAAGTAAGGGCAGTCGTAGTTTGGCATCATGGTATTTGTGGACAATCTGGATTTGGTATGAAAATTGGAGATAGGTATACAGATCAGGCACTACGTATTAGACTAATGAATGAGGCTGGTATTGCAGTATATAGTTATGATGGATTAGGTCATGGTTTCTCGGAAGGAACTAGATTCTACATTCCAAATGGAAATTGGGAAATATTTCGTGATGATTTGGTTACGTTCTGTAAGATGGCTGTTAAGGATTATGACAATGTACCACTGTTTGTATCAGGAGACTCCTTTGGTGGATGTCTTGCATTGCATACTGCCCATTATTTTCAGGAGAATGAATCAGAGAGACCAGCTACATTTGTTGGGGCTAGTTTGAATTGTCCGTCTATCCATGCAGACTTACCACACAAACCGGTGGAGTTAATCTTGAGGTTTGGTCTTGCTCCGTTTTTTCCGCAGTGGACACCATTCTTTAGCCCCATCCAATCACAAGTGAACGAATATGGAAAGATGAAAAGGCTAGAAAGTACTTTTCTGATCCAAATGAGATGCACGGTTTATCTAGAGGAGGTGTAGCATTCTGTTTGGGAACAGCGACTGGATTACTTACTAGTTTGAAAGAAGCACAAAAGATATGCAAAAGTTTTCAATTACCATTTCATATCAGTCATGGGGACAAAGATTACGGAGTGAAGTTGAGTGGAAGTCAGTACTTGTATGATCAATGTCAAACTCCAGAACCATTGAAATGTTTGGCTATAGTTGTTGACGGATATCATGGTTTATTCTCTCAGGAAGATGCTACAAATATATTAGAAAAGGAAATACAGTGGCTTGAAGAACGGATTAAAGAGTATAGGACGAAGAGCAAGTAAAGATATACAGGAGATGATAAGTAGTAAGCAAGCCCTATTGAATGATGAGACGCACGTTATAGCACATTAGCTCGCTACCATCTAACTATCATTGATAGGTACCTAGAGTGCAAATCCTGTACAAAAGATATGGTATCCTTTTTGGAGAAAAAATCCAAGCAAGCAAATTTGCATTGCAGGCCTCATTCATTATTATTCCTCTCCACGGCTTACAGATCACATATACCAACAATATATCATGAAGTTGCATATCATTCCCCCCTGTAAGTGCAGTATATTTAGTGGCGCTGTTGGCGGCGTTGGCGGCGGCGAAAAGAGGTTTACCGAGGCGGAAGAGATATGGTATCATCATAGCCACTCCCGCTTTGATGAAGTGGGGCTGGTATACTTCTATCATACTGTATCAGTTTCAAATCGAATCCTTGTATGTTCCACTGGAGGAGGTACCACTACTACGCAATCCCTCTTTGGAGGGCCTCTGTACTTCTTTTTATCACTCTATATCATTTTATTACTAATCCTTATATCTTCCCCTTTTAACAAACTCAGCGGCCAATTCTCAAGGATGTATTGCAGTAGTACGTCATCTCAAGATTGAAGATAAGGTTGAAATTGTCAATGCTTTCGGTAAAACCCGTACCGAAGAATTCATTGCAATGAATCCATGCCATACTTGCCCAACTCTTCAGTTCGATGGCGATGATGGTGCTATTTGGGAAAGTTGTGCTATCATGCGTTGGCTTTGTGTCAACAACAAGGGAGGAGAAGAGTTGTATCCTTCTGATCCTATTCTTCGTGGAAAGATCGACATGGTCATGGATTGGCGTCAGACTGGAATGTACAGCTGCATCCCTGCTATTGCATACAGTAAGTATCGTTTTGAGATTACACATGTGTTCAATGTATATACATAATATGTTCTCATCTTTTCAACCTTTGTGATATGCAGTTGTATTCGGTATGCCACAGGAAGATGCTGAGGCTAAGAAGTCATTTGCCAAACTAATGGATGAACACTTCCCTATCCTAATGGATGAGTACTTGAAGGACACACAATTCTGTTACAGTGATAAGGTCACTATTGCTGGAAAGTCCGCGTTTGTATTGTTTTATCGTGTGTATGCTTGTGTTCAATATAATGTCTCGGTCATTGACTGGTTTATTTGACCTTAGTTTGCCTTTGATTGCCCATGTAAGTCGTATATTCACTAACAAATGGTATCATCTCCTCTCTTTCATCATCATAAATCGTGATAACGCGCATCTTCCAGATCTTAGTATTGCGCCTGTATTGACATTCTTGAAGTGCCGTCCTAAGTTCTGGGCAAAGGTGCCTGAAAAGGTTAAGGAGTACTACACACGAGTATTAGAGGCTTTCCCCGACACAAAGGAAAACTTCGATATGCTGGATGGTATGTGTACAGGTTACACCGGTGAAGGAGCTGATTGTGAGCCTTAAAGGAGATGGTTGAGATGATGGGGAGAGAGCTGATAAGTTTAATAGATTGTAGAAAGAATGGGTGACAGAGGGATCAAATCAGCACATAAATTTTGATAACTTAATCACAATATGCAGCAAATTCCTTATATTATCTATTAATCTGTAGAAGAAAGTACCTGCTTCTCAATCGTATCCATCACATTGTGTATAAAATCCAACTGTCTACTCTCAGATATCACACGGAAAGGTGGTACATGTATAAACAATGCATTGTGTTGCTTATTCCCTTCATTCCCACTGCACTCGTTTGTAGAATTACATTCATTTAAGCTAAAACAGTAAGTGTAGTTGCAAACAAACCTTCCAGGATCTGTGCTTACTACAACTTTTTCTGCCTTGTATTCTTTTTGTAAATCATTGCATAGAGAATGCACGTCTAATGTTGTTTTTAAACACTTCCCCCATTCATGAGTAGACTCTGAGGAGGTCTCGTTGTCTTTTTGCAATACTAATTCTTTATTTGGCCGATATCCTCTTTCATCAGCAACTCGGAAGGTCGCATCATTATAAGCGCATTGTTCAAGGTGAAATACTGTCCCTGCGTAATTTATTACTCCCAAGTGTAGTATAATGATGACATCTTTACTCTTTTCACTAGATGATTGTTTTAGCCCTTTATAGATATCAGATAACTTTTCTCGAACATACTCTGCTGATGTTTCTAGCACGTGGGTTTCGTACATATGTTCATTCTGGTTGTTGTCTAATTCATCTTGAAGACGTTTTATTAAAATACTCGTTGGGTTGTTAGGTACTCCGGCAAAAGCTCCAAAGCCAGTGATGATGAAGTAGCATGCTGACATTATTTAGTTGAAGTTCTTTAAGTTATATCCATGAATCAATAGAAGTAAACACAACAAATTGAGAAGTAAGATTTTTTCCAAAGGGAGGATACCTCTCAATGGTTCCTCTTGATCTTGCTCGGTCCGTCGGGCGGTCGGTGCCGGTGTAAGTCTTGAGCCAATGAGAGTAAGAAGTGATGCGAGTTGGCTGTGCGTGATGGTACCTAAGTAAATGGACTTGGTCATTGGTTTAAGTTTGACCAAAAGCTCTATTTTATATGCATTAACCCCCACATGTATTAAAATAGTATATTATCAATCCCCTACACCAATTGATATCTTATCCCCTCCGACACAAACACAATCAATCACCACCACCCTTCTTCCTCTCTGCATGAGGAGTCCATGACAAACACTTTCCATCACAAAGACGAATCTTCTTATTCAGTGCCATATACTTCTTGAGAAAGTCTTGCATAACAAATACGACATGCTGTCCCTTCCAAAAACGGATCATATTCAAACTCTGCAAGGTACTAATAATATCCTCAGTCTTGATACCCGTCATTAAAGATATGTCCTTAATCTGCAAATTCTCTTCCCCCTTCTGTTCACTTAACAATGTTAACAATATATGTGTCCAATAACTGCGGTAGGATATCTTCCCCAAATCACTCAAGGGCTTCTCAGGACTTCCTGGCTTACCCTCCCTCTTGCTTAATTCGTAACTAAAACTAATAATAAACTTGCCATATCCACACTTTTGATACTGTGGGAATGTTAGGATACATGCCAAATTATAATCCTCCGCTGATACCTTCTCCTTTGAAAAGTAACCAACAATATGTGCACCCTCATCATCAACCTCGGTAATAACATAAAAGTAGAATGGATCAACATCATAATAAAGTGTTTTGTGATCGAGGAATAACTTTGCCAATAGACATAAATTTTGACAATAAACACGATGATCTTTACCATCCAATTCATACACGCTCAACTTTCCCTCACGATAAATTTCATTACCGGGAGGTGACTTATGTGTACATTCAGCACAATGTTTCAAGAAGTATTGAGGTTTACGCATATACTTGAGAGTAAATTCACAAATGTATAATGTCTCAACTTCATGATATGGCGGGGGGAATGGCGAGTAGTACCATGCCTCCACGAGGTGCTTACCCATTACAATTTGTGTAATATTCTTAACCTTGGTAATTTCATGATGCTCTGCTTCCAATTCGGCTAGGTCTGGATTACCCGAATTGCCATGCCAATTACCTCCCCGTAATAATGCATCACTATTCGTAGTTCCATCTCCCGATGTACCCGATGAACCCTCTATTAAATTATTAGATGAATTCCGTCGTGAATCATTACTACGTTTTAACTTCCCCACGGTACTAGCCCGACGTGATCGTGGTGCGGTTAATCCTAATAAATCACCATCAACTTTATTATTCTCGGGTGGAGGCACACGTTTTAATGTTGACAAATCAAAACGAGATAATGGGATCCATTCATCTAAACGACGATCATGATCTTCATAGTGAATGTAGTATAGGAAATCCCATGCGGATAATTTTGGTTTGTCGGTTGTTTTATCATTTGTGGTGGAAGTGGATTTAGTTTGTTTTGGTGATTCAGCTATAGCAGTGGTGGTAGTTGTATTTGCAGCGCCCTCATTTGGTTTACTCCGTTTTAGAGATGGTTCTCCCCCATCAATATCTCCCTCGCCCGCCGCTACTTCTGATTCTTTAGGTTCGGCGGGAGGTGGTAAAGTTTTAACTACTCCTTTAGCATTAGGATCACGTTTAGTTTCAATAACCTTGGCTAATAATTGTGAGGTACCATCATGCCATTGAACAAAACATTTATCACCTTCGACGAGTGGTTCGATGTATGGTTTTAAAGTCTCGCCGTCAGAGGCGGCGGTGGTACTGTTTGCAGCTATTTTAGATGTATTAGTATCCATAGTAAAGTCTTTATATTGGCTAGATTAATGGCTAGAGTAGGAGAGCACCAGTATGGCGGCTAAAATTTCTTCATAAAAAAAACGGGTAGTATTTTTATTCCACTGGGAATAAAATGACATTTTAGCGATATACTGGTCTGTTAGTTGATTTATTGATACCTACCAAACACCTACTTGCGTGCTTTGCATGCAAAAATCATCTTCGGATAGACTTATTATATGATACTCATCTAACGGTGGCAACAGGACTAAATCTTAGTAGGTATTGCAAGCTCGCCGACATATTACATTGTAGTAAATCTGATAAAAACTTCATCAACAAACTAGGTAATAAACTTTCAATTAGTACCTATGACATTGACGGATCTAAAATCATTCCCATTGTTGGGTGGATATAATGCACAAGAACTCTGGCCTCTAGTGAACTTAATATTACCATCGTGGATGTTATTAGTTTTTCTTCCCAAGTGGAAATACACACCAACATTATCATTAATTGGCCCAATTCTACATGCAATTTTATATACATTGGGTGTAATATCAACAATTGTTTATGCGGATGAAAACTCACCAGAGATTGACTTTAGTAGCTTGGAAGGTATTGTTGAATTATTCAAGGAACCTAGTGGTGTCTTCGTCGGTTGGATTCTTACTGAATGTGTAGTATCTAAGCGGATGAAATCATATCCACCAAAGGATTATTCTACCCCATAGGTACATTACCCTCGATAGTGTTGAACGCGGAGCATCAACATTAGTACATGTTACAGTAATCATACCAACACTCTTCTTATCACTAATGTTCGGACCCATGGGATGGTTGTTGTATATCTCCATTGTGAGGACATTTGTATTGAAGAAGAATTGAAAAGAAGGGGGAGGTGATGTAAACACATCATAGTTGGAATATTAGAATATTACATTGTAACACTGCACACATCATAGTTGATTCTTCCCTGCAACTATTTTTTGCTTTACTTTACGAACAGTTGGTGTTATGTCCTTGATTTGGTATTACTTAAGATGTAAGTTATACCAACACATACATTATGACAAGTTTGATTCCATTCTCAGATGCTCATCCTGGGCTATTGCTGAGTCTACTCGGCACACAAGTGGTGGTTTAGATACTTAATTCCTAAAACACTTAGAACTAGTATGATGATATCTATCAATAATCTTATATGGAAATATATTACGAATGATCATTATGGTTCAACCACAAGAAGATCATCCCCTAGTCCATACATATTAGAACAATAACAACAGACCCGTCTGGGCTTAGTATCTGGGTTCGCCACAGCAACTGCACATTGAAACCTCATCTTCATCATCACTTCTCTCTCTATCACTGCAATCACAATCGTTATTTGTACATGGACGAAACGATTGATCAGTATCTGTAGATGGAATTTGTGCTCTTTCAATACGTACATTTTGTTGATGAGGGCAACCATTTGATTGAGCTAAAATGCAAGTTGCCCAACAGTATTTTCCCGTCAGACCCCTCATCATGATTCCTAGACATTTACCATCTTTGTATACTGTTAGTGTTCCTTCATCTAAGTCCAGAAGTAAGCCAACTTGCCCTACTTTTCCATTTTGAAAGCAACCGAACCCATCCATTCCTTCCCAATTGATATCTTCACATTGTTCCCCCCAGTCACACCACTCACACGTTCCGTCATAGTCGTAGTACATGCAAGCATGAACGTTGCTCTTCCCCCATGCATCTGTTTTTTCTTCAAGAAAGCTAACCATGGATTGAGATGTGGGGCTAAAATTTATCCAATCTACATCCTTCAAATCAGAACTCACAGGCCTCATAATACCAACTTGAGAGTAAATGAATCGAAACACGTTGTCGCTTGTAGTATCAATATAAAACTTGGCATAATGCTTACCAGAGGTCATTACATAATCTGAACTTATTGCAGTTTGAAAGGTGCCACTCCAGCCTTGCCAATTATTATATTCAGCAGATATGGAATGAAGAAGTCCTGGTGTATGACTAGTGTCTGGATTTGATGACCAGATACATGATTTATCATTTTCCAGATAATCAATTCTATTTCCCAACAAATGAGTGAAAGTTAAAGGTGATCGAAGATAGTTCAGCTCTTCTAATACAGACAAATCTTCATCACAATTATCACCACCATATCTAGAAATTTCTTTTTGTGAAACTAACATACGTGATGCAACTTTATCTACTCCCGATGACAATCTTTTACATGATAATGATAGCTGTACTAATGACTTGCAATCTGCGTTTGTTGTGCACGATAAATAATAGAGACATGTTAGTTGAAAAAATAATATAGTACTCACCGTAACGTGCGTGCTTATCGTACACATAATATGAATGATATAATTCATATGCATCATGAATGTACTTATCATATACAAAACTCTTACCTAGAAAATCCGCAATACTTTCGAGAATGTCAATGTTTAGAATAGTTGATTCAGTAATAATCTTTGTTGATGTTGATCGTGTCCTCATGTTACAATTTATACCTTGCTTATCAATACTTCCCCCAAGAAACAAACTACTATAAATTGCTACTACCCCTTTGCTCTCCTTAATAAATTCTATAATGAAAGGAGGAGATAATAACTTATCACTCCCGGGATTCAATTCTTCATTTTGGCGATTTACTGGTCTTTGGTGTGGCGTCGGATCAACAATTGATATTATCTATCTCCTCCCTCTAATTGTAGAAGTTGTTGAGAGCAAAGGAGTGGTAGTAATTTGTAATAAACAGCAGTTTGTTTTGGGGGGAGGAAGTTATTGATATCAATTATAATATAAAATGAGGACTCGATCAACATCAACAAAGATTACTGAATCAACTATTCTAAACATTGACATTCTCGAGAGTATTGCAGATTTTCTAGGTAAGGGCATGCTTTATATGTATATGGTAAATTTAATGCTTTCTAAGTATACAATTTAGTTGTGCTAACACATTATTACCTTATTCCGGTTGCATATTAACACGGGTGTGGTATATATGTACACTAAAATACAAATGTTTACGAATATAGATTGCAAATCATTAGTTCAACTGTCATTATCATGCAAACGAATGGCATCGGGGGTAGATAAAGTTGCAACACATATGTTAGCTTCACAAAAAGAAATTTCTAGATATGGTGGAGATAATTGTGATGAAGATTTGGCTGTTTTAGAAGAGCTGAACTATCTTCGGTCACCTCTAACTTTCACTCATTTATTGGGAAATAGAATTGATTATCTGGAAAATGATAAATCATGTATCTGGTCATCAAATCCAGACGCTAGTATGACGCCTTCTTATCTCATGGCAAATGCTAACGATGATATGGTCGATTGGAGTGGAGTGGATCAAACTGCCATATGCAGTGATTATGTCATGACTTCTGGTCGTCATTATGCTAAGTTTTACATTGACACTTCTAGCAATACAAGTACGATTTCGATGTTTCGATTTTTTTACTCTAAAATGGGTATAATGAGGCCAATCAGTTCTGATTTGAAGGATGCGGGTGCAGGGTGGTCTCAGTTCAACCCCATTTGTACTTCATGGTTCCATGACTTTCTTGAAAACAAGACAGATGCTTGGGGTAAAAGCGATATTCATACTTGTTTATACTATGACTATGACGGAACAGCAGAGCGTAGTAATTGGGATCAAGAACCTGAAAACTCACATCGAGAGATCCCTTGGGACGAGATGGAAGGGTATAGTTGCTTTCAAAACGGCAAAGTGGGTCAGATTGGCTTACTATTGGACTTGGACGAAGGAACGCTATCGGTGTACAAAGATGGTAAACGTTTAGGAATCATGATGCGGGGTCTCACAGGGGAATATTGTTGGGTTCTCAGCGTTTTGGCTCAAGGTCACGGGTGCCCACATCAACAAAACGTACGTATTGAAAGAGCACCAATCCCAACTACAGATACTGATAAAACGTTTCGTCCTGTCCATCGTAGGACTTGTGAGTGTGCAATAGTAGAAAACAGTGATGAGCAGGGGTTCATCATACCCTGGTGATGAGGATTCTTTTTGAAGTTGTTGTGGGGCACCCAGACGTAACTCTGTAGTATGCCCCATGGCCTAGGCTGCTTCTACTGTTGGTTGAACCAAAAAGTAAGATCTCTAGGTATTCTAATTCCTATAGGTTATTGTTACATGCCATACATATCAAGCATACTATTTTGTAGTGTTTTAGGTATTAAGTAAGTATCTAAACCACCACTTGTGTGCCAAGTAGACTCAGCAATAGCCCAGGATGAGCATCTAAGAATGGAATCAAGCTAGCCTTGGGCAATATTAGCACAACACATCCATCCTTTCCAGCGGCTAATGTTGAGGTATGCGCTGTGTGCTGATTAC
>Ga0214480_100746_pt1 | contig 15817 bp, 9 predicted proteins | sample M1_20Mar14CPVII9_3_FD_165042 | JGI IMG/M metagenome (GOLD analysis project Ga0214480, IMG submission 165042) | Marine eukaryotic communities from Monterey Bay, California, United States - M1_20Mar14CPVII9sort6BwellE17 | ecosystem: Environmental > Aquatic > Marine > Unclassified | place: USA... | reverse complement strand
CTGATTATCGTTTGATCTAGTGCTCTGTTGCAATTCGACGCTACCTTGATTGTACTCGTCACGGATAGAATCATCATTGCAATATGATATACAAATTCACCTACACGCTGGGTAGATCTCTCTATGTACCAATAACAAGTAGATGCAATTCAATACCCCTTCCTACTACACGAGGTGATGGCTTTGTCCTACCAAAACAAGTTGCACAAACATTAGTCAATGTTCGTAATATGGAAGAACCTGGATGTGTTCAAGAGAACATCTACAATGAATATTCAGAAGATGATCGTGTAATGTTACCTCGATATGATTTTCCATTGGTGAATAGTTTACATCAATTTCATTATAATGATTTATCAAAGCATATACAACAACAGAGAGATATAAAAGAATCTCAAAAAGAGGATTATAATGAATATATAGAAGATGATGGATTAGAGCCATCAATTGAAACATTAGTTAATGAAGTTACAAATCGACTAAATAATGATAGTGATAATCAATTTGATCAAGTAGTTATTGCAGGTGAAGGCGAGCCTACTTTGAGGATGGATGCTTTATTAGCAGTTGCTCATAGTATAAAACCATTTCGGGAGGATAAAGAAAACAATACAAATAAATCATCAGATCGATATTCAACAGACAAATTACCAGTACGGTTAATTACCAATGGACTATGTTACGGTGTCACTAACCTTGGTTACTCACCGTACAATTTAAAAAGAAGCGGAGTTATAATACCCCAACATAGACATGTTATATTAAGAGACATGCAAGATGCAGGTATTTCTAGATTGAGTGTTGCTTTGAATACTGCAAATAGGCATGAATATGATCTATTAATGGAGCCATCTTGCTATACAGGTGGTGGAATGATGGGAGGAGATGGTTTGGATTCTGATAACACTCAAGAACCCATGATGCCAGGAATAGCTCACGATTTAGTTTGTGAGTTCATTATGGAAGCAGCAAAGTTAGGATTGGATGTCGAAATCACAGGAATAGATCGAGAGGGAGTTGATAGAGTAGAGACAGAACGGCTGGCGAGGCTTTTGTTAAGCGTTAGTCCAGACAAGTATAGAAGAAGGAATGTAAGATGGAGAAAATATTTTGATTGAGAGTACATAAGTCTAAATTTAACACAACTTCCCCTCTTTTCTATTTCTCCTCGTTATGTTCTTAGCCCATTACAATACTGCAATTTCCCTCTCTACCCTAACGATTCATTACCTTCTTACTTGGAGCAACATCTGTTCTCTTCCTTTGATTATAAACCATAAGCCTTTTTACACTAGTTAAATACTTCCGATGTAACTCACTATTCATAACATGTGCAACATTCGAGCTTTCAATCCTTGCCCGTCCAGAACGATTATGAATACCCACCTGCGTTACACCAATAGGCCATGCTGCACGTCCAATGGCAACATCCATATAACTATCATGTGCCTTGACAAATTCTCCCTCATCACAATAATTAACAATCTTAAATAAATGTGACTGTAAGTCTTCTTCGAGTTCACGGCGTTTACATGATTGGAATAGAGGGCGGATATAATCCTTGCATTGTTTTAATGTCTTTGTTTCATTCTTACCCGCGGCGGTACGTTTCACTTCATCTGGACGATTCGCCAAATCTTCTTCCCATTGTTTGATTAAGTTCTTAAAGTATCTGTAGATACGTTTGGGTTTATCATTCATTTCTTCTTGAGTTAATTCCTTAGTAGTAGTAGTGGTTGTAGACTTATCACTCTTTGACCCCCATGTTGGTGATTTATTCACATCCTTCTGATCGTCCTCCTCGTCATCTTCATTACCCTTTCCTTTCAAGAAAACATTCCTCGTCCTATTGGCACTATCTAATAGGAATTCATCATCTTCATTCTCACGCAACATTGCCGCTTCTCGTCCTTGCATTGCAATTGACAATCGTTGTAATCGTGCTGTATCATCTACTACAGGTTTATCATTATCTTTGGAGGAGGATACAGTTATAGTTTGTTCACCAAATAATCGTACCGGTAATCCAATACTACGTAATGCATTAGTTACTTCATTAGGTGTTAATTTCTTGAGTGATTCTGATATTGTTCCATCATACTTTTGATTTTCTTTTGTATCTCCAATATCTGTATTTGATGCATCAGCCTTATTTTCCTCTTGTTTATTATTATCACTTGATGATACTGCTGCTGCAGCTTTTACGGCATCAATTTTTTTCTTATGACTAGTTAGTAGTAATGTAGTTAAATCCTCTCTTTCGTCATCATCGTCACTATCACTACTATCATCCCTCTTTTTACGCTTACGTTTCTTCTTTCTACGACGTTCTTTTTCTTCACGTTGTATCTCCTCTTGTCGCTCTTCTTCCTCGTCTTCGATACGCCTACGCTCGGCTGCTGTTAGATATTTCTTCTTCTTTTTCTTACTACTATTAGTATCTGCATTCGATGTATCAGCTATGGCACGTTTCTTCCGTTCCAGTTCAGCCTTTAATAAGTCCATAATTTTTTGTGGTTGAGAATGTATGTGCTACTTTGAGACGTCAGAATGTATCAAAACTTACTGCCGGTATGCTAATACTGAAAGAGCGTTAGAAGGAGATCCTAGTGGTGATATAGCCAGTATATCATACAGTCAGGAGATAGAGCCAAACTCACTAAAATAGCTTGCTTTAGCAAATCTGGAGTACAAGGGGAAAAAGGAGGATACCGTGTCATCTAGCACACCAATTGAAAGAGATTATTTACAGAATTACTTTATGTAGTAACTGTTCTTTTGGCATACTAATATGTCATTATTGCAACATATGCATTAATATTGTAATGAAAATACTTTCATGGTGATTGGTGAGTGAGAGACGTAATAAGGGAAACAATTCATCTCCTTAATCCACACTCTCATAAAATTTGTCACCTATTGCGACATACAATGAGAGATGACGAAGACCATCTCCCTATCGGGGGAGAGGCAACATTCTCCTATGAAGAAGGAGGAGATGACGATGATTCTGATGATGACTGTGATTATAATTCATCAGAGGAGAATTTAGACAACCATCAAAATAACAGCAACTATGGTGCACCAACTTCAGAACTAAAACAACATTTTATTGCAATAGTAATATCAATTATTGCAGCAATAATTGCACATTCATATACCCATGGTGGATATAATTTATGGAAAGATGAGTTAACTAAAGATTGGGCGTCTTTCAAGCTAAAGTTTAGTACTGTGCGTACTACTAGTGAGGTATACCCCACACCAACTATAATTGAAAATTATGCACCGTTTGCAGCTCCTTCAATGGATGGTATACCAACATCAAAACGTAAGGATATATTAGACCGTGTAATGAATAGAGAAACTGATAATGGTTTTGGCATTGGTGGTGGACATGAAAAGGCAAGGAATTATCGCCGTACACGTTCATTGTCATTCTGTCCACAAGTTAATGCCCCTTCTTCTTCCATGGAAATGGAATTTATACTACCAATAGATCCAAGTGTACGTGTATTACATTCATATTACTTGGCTGATGCATTGAGGGTTGATTCAATTAGTATGGTCTATGATTATGTTGTATCATCATCAAGTGAACAGTTGGGCAAAGATGTGGGAAATTTGGGTAGTTATACATCTGACAATATACTTAATGAGATTGATACTGCAATGGCAACTAATAACAATGATGAGGGATTGACTGTTGATCAAGTACAATCAATACTTCAATCTTATTTACCAACATCAATGATCAATCGTCAACATACATGTCTTCTACATCAATATACACTCAACAAAGCATCAGGACGGTCAATCCGTGGCACAACCAAGGTATACAATAGACCACACGTTTCAACATTCTACCGAGATAAATGGAATACACAACAGACTGAACCAAATCATAAAATATCAGCAGCATCATTATCATTCACGGGATATGCAGCGAAATTTATTAACCTATCTGTAAATGATATTCATTTATATTGGGAAGGTGGAAGAATCCAATCAGGACCAAGAGAGGGTAAGATACATACTGAACTCGTGGGTATAATTAAAAGTATGGAAAGTGTTGGCACTGCATCTTTTCCGGGCCATGCGTTCTATGTAACACCGACATATGATAAAGAAACTGCGTTGCAACGATGGACAATTACCGAAGATGATTCAATATTATATTATGATCCATTTGGTAATATGTCGATTGAAGATCAAAAACAAGAGTTGGAAAAGTTATCACGACAAGGAAAATTGAGTGATAAGCAATTGTTTAATAGAGATGCATGGATGTTAGATCGTAGTTTTGGTAGAGATTATTTGATTAAGACTGGTCAGGTATGGTTGGCCAACTTCCCTCAACCGTATTTGGCACATGAGGATGATGTGAGTAATATAGTCGATGAAGTAACATCCAGTCAAGTATCACACGCTGGTGATAATGTGATCACTATTGATGTGGGACATGAGATGCACATGTGGCAGGCAAGCTTTATTGGTCAGACGCACATGGTTGAAACGTCGAGCTTGTATTATACTGCTATTCCAACTAGATTAGATCGATTGACCAAGAATGATTATCTACCTACAGCTGAGGAGAAGCGAATGTTGGAAATGAGAAAGTTTCAATCAAGTGATATAAAGGAAAAGGGCAGTAACAACGAGAATGATACCACAACGATGCCACTCACACTCAAGGTTCTAAGTTGTGCTCCTCGAGTCCTCGAGACGAAGAGGTTTCTATCTCCGGTTGAAGTACAGCACCTCATCGATCTCGCAACAGGAGTCAAGGGAGATGTAGTTATGAAACCTTCTACTGTCTCGGCAAGCAATGTGAAAGTCAACAACAAGAAGAAGGTACGAGGAGGATCTAACGCCCGATCATCTACTGGAGGTTGGATCCATCGAGAACAAGATGCTATTGTTGATACTATATTCAGACGTATTGCTGATTTGTTAAATATTGATGAACAGTTACTGAGAGATCAAGATCGTGGTCACGATTCCCTTGAGAATGATGAAGAGTTGCTCCCTACTCATGACAGGATTGTTGAGGCTATGCAATTAGTCCGATATGGTCCCGGAGAAGAGTACTCTGCTCATCATGATTTTACTTATCCGTCAATTGAAGATCGGTATCAGCCAAAACGATATGCTACAGTACTCTTGTACTTGACTGGAGAGGGTGATGTTGTTGAGAATGGAGTGCGACACTCAACCAAGTTTGGTGATAAGGGTCTTGAAGGAGGGGGAACTACCTTTCCTCGTGCAGTTACAACAGACTTCCATGATGGAATAAAGATTAAAGCACAGTCGGGTAAAGCCGTAGTATTCTACAACGTGTTGCCCGATGGTAATTTTGATCAGTTGAGTCAACACTTGGGTGAGAAGGTAGATCAGGGTGTGAAGTATGTAGCTAATGTTTGGATCTGGGATCCTGTTGTGTCGTAATACTCCTCGCTATATTGATTATGATTAGATTGAGTTGAATCGAATACCTGAAACTTTAGCCTAAATCTATGTCTATGTCATTCTAAAGCTCATTCTTTGATCTCATTATATCGTACTCATCATTCTTAGCGAGATAATTTGCCTAGTGTGCGCGTCACGGGGCCAAAGTCGAACCATCATCACTCATCACAACTACATACACCCGCCCCCCCTCCTTCTACTGCTGCAATACGTTTATTTCCTTATCCTCTTACTCTCTCTGTTTGATGACAAAGTATTCATACATCCTACTTATATTATTGATTAATATCCTAAGGGCGTCTGCATTCGTCATCCCCACGAGCAATATACATAAGCATACAAAGACACAAGTTATGGTCAAACTAACTAGTACATCACCCAAACTTCCATCTCCACCAATAACTCGAAAGAATAAGATAAAGAGTAATAATATACGATGGGTAGTTCATGGTATTTTAACTGAACTATTCTATAATGTCTTTGTTCGTACAATTAATCGTACAAGAACACGTATCTTTGCAGCAAAAGAAGAAAGATTAGTGTTAGACAACAACATTAGAAACAGACTACCACCCAAACATGAACTTGCAATCGTAACTGGCGCAACCGGTGGAATTGGATCTCAGATTGCAACAGATTTAGCACACAAGGGATATGATGTAGTTATTGCTGCTCGGAATATCAAAATGGGTGAGGAATTAGTTGAAAATATACAAGATGAATTGAAACAAGTTCATACTTCAAGTAGTAGTAAGGATCAAGACGAAGATGAATTACCAACAATTAGATTTGTAGAGTATCATGCTGATGATCCACAAAGTGCAATTAGTATGGCATCATCTGTTAAAGAAATGAAGTCTCCATTAACTGTGTTAATTAATAATGCAGGTATTATGGGTAAGTCTAAACAAATGTCGATGAGAGTGAATCTGCTAGGTCCAGTTTGGTTGACATTTGCTCTACTACCACAAATGATAACAAAGGGTACTGTGATTAATGTTGGTTCATCTGCTCATTTAAGAGCTACTTCGGTTATTGATGAGGATCTCATCCCATCAGAAAGTAGTGGTGAAAAGGAAAAGCAATCATATATTGATACTCTTCCTGGTGTAGCTGACGATGACTTGTCCACGTATGCCGCTTCAAAGCTAGCTTTAATGCAGTTTTCTACTTTACTTCGACAATGGTTATCAAAGAATAATAATACATCTATACAAGTTATTGATGCACACCCAGGTTTGGTGTGGACGCCTCTACTAAGAAATCATATTGGAGATAAGGCTGTTAATACGTTAACAAAGACAGGAATAGCAAACTTGATTTACAAAAGCTCATCAGAAGGAGCGGCAGCTATTGTTTCAGCGTTGAATTATTCTGCGCCTGTAACAAGTGATCAAGTATACTTTGTTAATGGCAAACCTGGAGGATACTTTGCTTTAGAAAGTGTATCTTTAGAAGCATCAAATCAACTATGGAATATTGTGCTCAAGCGAGAGGTTGACGGAATAGTTGCGTTGCCTAAAGGTTGGGAATTTGAGAATTGATGGAGTCAGACAATATCTCTGTCTCATTATTCAAACATTATTTCTACACATATATTCGGAAATCTCATAGAGGAAGACGACCCTCTTCCCTTTTCTCCAGCATAATTTGGGATCTTCACATAAATCGGTCAAACTTATCAGCCAAATCCATCAACTCAATCTCATGACCATCATTCCTTTGAATCATTGCAACAATGTCTTCCGCAATCTTCTTGTGGCGGATAATGAACATGACACGACGTTTGTGGTGAACGTTACAGGAGGATGCGTCGGGAGTTGAGGCAACATACGACATGTCCAATAAATTTTGCAACACAAGTGCTGGCTCAGTATCAAACTGGTTAGTCAAGTTGATTGTTTCAGTGGGACTTTTGTTCGTTGTTGTAGCTCTTTTCTCATCGGTAGGCCACATAACGGATGTGTTGGTTGTCTTGCCTTCCTCGGGACTTTCTACCAATTCATATCCAGATAAAGGGCTGGATTCGTCAATGGGCGCAGTAAACGCTCCAGGTTTGGTATTAGGAGATGGGCTTAGGTTCTTCTCTGATGCTTCTTTCTCACCTTCAGTGTCATCAGACTCCTCCTCGTCATCAAGAGTTGGAGCTGAGAAAGAACCTGTCTTTGAATTGTAAGGCACGGGAGTATAACTGGAGACCTTGTTCTTGGCATCATTCGCGTCGACTGAGCTCTCTTCATCATTTGGAGATGTCCACCTACCAAGCTTGTTATCAGCAAATGTCACGGCCTTTGAGTTGAAAGGGGTGTCTTCCCTGTATTTTGCTAGACCTCCTCCACTTCCTTTCTTGTCTGGGTTGAAAGGTGTCTCAGAAAAGAGATTGGAAATTTCCAACGGAGTTTCCACAGTAGCTGCACCCCGTTGCGTACCAGCGTCAAGCTCTTGACTAAAGTTGTCGTTGCCTTGATGGCTTAATCTTGGCTGAAGGAAAGGTGTTTTTACAACAGCTGCCTTGGAAGATAGTCCCTCATCGCTTTGAGTACTCAAGAGCTTCTCGGTCAACTCTGCTGCCTTGTCCTTTGCCATAAGATTGGAGTCTCCAACTCCTCTCTGTTTCAACTCTTCAAGCACTTTTTTGTATTGCTTGCGTACTTGTTCTTGTGCTTCGGTTGTGTTTGGCTGATTGGTAGGGTTCTTGTCAAAGAAATCAGCAACAGACTTGTTTGAGATTGGAAGAGGAGTATATGATTGCTCGTTTGAATGTTCCTCATTTTCCTTGTCATCCTCATCAATATCAGTGGGTTCCTTATCCTCATCTTCTTCACTCAGACGCGTGAGAATAGTAGGTGAGAACTTATTGACTAAAGAAGAAGGAGAGGTGACTTGATTAAAGGAAGTATCCACGTCTTCGGAATCTTCCTCATCTGAATCTTCATCAGAGTCGCTATCATCCGCTGCTACTTGTTTAATAACTGCCTTCACATGTGGTGAAAGTGACACACTTTTATCATCTCCATGGATCAAGCCCGCTTCGTGAGCAGCATCAGCTTCATCTGGTGATGACACAGGCTCGGCGGTGTATGATTCTAACTCGGCTTCTGTATCATCAGACTTAGAAGAACTTGTATCACTTGCATATACCTTAGGCTCGCGATGATCAGACCAGAAACTCTTTTTGTGGACGGAAGGCGTGCCATCTTCACTACCTAATTTATACTCAACAGTTGGGGGAGTGTACAACCCATACTGAAAAGTAGCTTCATCACTCCCTACACTGTCATCGTCACTTCCTACATTGTCATCTCCCATCATGTTTTGGGTAGTAAGTTTCGAAGTTAACTTATTCTTGTCTTATACATCTTCACCAAAGACCAGAGGTTTTGACTTTGATGAGGATGTTGAAGAGCGTAGAACTCTCCGGGGGATGTAATCATTTGACTTGCTGCTAATAGATGTTGAGTTTCTCCTAGTCGTTGGTTTATCTCCCTGAGACTTGGAAGAGGTTGTGCTCCAACGTGTATGTTTGGGAGGCTTCTTGCCACTGCTGATTGGCTTGGGGCTCACCAGATCTACGGTATTGGGAGAACGAAAGAAGATTATACTTCGTGTGCACAACTTATGCACACATTAAATAAACACATATATAACTTACCAATAACTCGGCCGTTTTGTGTTTTGTTTCGTAATGGATATTTGTGATCAGTCTCCTCATCACTAAATGACGTCTTAACAGAATATGACGGCATGATTTATGTGTCTGTTAAAGCTGGTTTATATAAGTATTTAATAAGTGTTGTCTCTTCTTCTTCTTCTTAAGGTAAGGGAGAGATGGAGAGTCGACTCACAAAAATCAATCCCCACCGTCCTAAAAAGAGGATACGTGTCTTCCTTCTCTATTTTGAATGCCAAAAGTTGATGACGGCTTCATATAGAGCCTTTGCAACACATAGCCCAGTCGATTGATCTTCTTTTCATACACATTGTATTCCATTAAAAAAAACTAGCTCCGTGTCGGCTTTGAACACAACTTGTGTCTCTTTATATATTGCAACTAAAAAACAATTATGTTAGCAGATGATGATTGTGAGGATGGTCCACCCGAGGTCACATTCAACGACGTACGTCGAGGTAAGTAGTATATGTATAATATAGTTAATCTATTTGGATTATATAGACTTTGTTGCATTTATAGAGTTTTATATTTGACAATATTTTTTTACTCACTAATCACATGCACCTTCATTTTTCACATACACCTGCGACAACACATAAAAAAACAGCATCTGGTAAACGTTTCAGACGTCGGTATAATCCAAACGAATGGGGATCATCAATATTAACAATCCGACATAACGTATTATGTCTAGGAATGTCCTACCCCTGTGTTGAAAGTGTGATTAATAATTATAATTTGAGAAATTCCAATGGTACATTACGCAAACAGAAGTTAAATCAAACTATATTTAACTCGGCACCCTCTGTCGAACGTTCTGTAGAATTGGTACGACGGAATTTATTAAATGAAATTGATGGCAGGGATTTAGCACGTGTGGTAGCTTTAGAGGCTAATAATGATATATTGGCATATACAGTTAGTATTGAGGAAGGAGCATTTTATGATCAAAGACATTTACATGCCAACTTCAATAGGAGTACATTGATTAGTCAAATGCATAAAAGATGGGGTGATACTGTACGTTTTAGACAGGTTATATTAGATTACTTCTGGAGTCCATCGGGTAGTTGGGCTATGAAGCACTGGCAACGATCCTTCTTTCATGATAATATACCAAGAATGGTTACTGATAATTTGTTAAACTATGGTGATTTGAAGAATGATACAACGTTTGTATCCGCATTGGAGGAAGGCAATGTTGAAGATAACTATATATCTTCTACGGCTGCAGTTGTTTATCTACCATTTGGTTCACACTGCTTAAGTCAGGTGGTTGCATGTTATGATAAATTATCACAATACTACACAATTGGTTTCCTACGAAAAGATCAATTAGATGAACATACCCTGTGGAAGGCTACTAATACAATATGTGCCGAGTCCATGAGAGGTTGGTTATCAAAAAACATTAATCAAGAAGAACAGTACTGCAAGTTGGATGCTAGGCAGATTAAATGTGGCACTGGTGATTCGTCTGTAACTACCGAAGAGATATTGAATGTGTTTAACAGGATTGATAGGCCAGATGAGGTACGAATGATTAAACTCACGGCATTACGAAAGTTTCACCCTAACTTTAAGAGTCACATGTTACGGTCAAAGCCATCGCTTGGGATGAATAAAGGGGGATATGTTGGTTTAAAGAGAGCTATCACATCTTTACCATACCAATCTAATTTATTTTCAGATGCAAGTACTTGTAGTTACAAAGAAGAATCCGGTGAAGAATGGTATGAGAATGAATCTGATGCATATGCTAGCAGTGACGAAGATAGCAGTAGTGGTGATGGAGGTGATGATTCGGATTCAGACTGTGCACCAAAACAGAGAAAGAAGAGCAGCAAGAAGAAGAAGAATGAAATGCCGTTTGTTGTTACAAAATGTGTGAGCGTTGTTTCATATGTGATGAACAGCAATAAATCGTTGGGAGAGCTACGTACTGCAAGTATTGGTGATATTAAAGGTATTGTGCGTCCTGCCCTCACGTTTGGAGACCAATTTTGGAAGCAGATCAAAATATTGTTGCACAAGGCTATTGCTGCCAAAGAGAAGGGGAAGTATGTTGATAACAATTCTCTTTTACGAATGTTCTATGCATCCAATCCAGAGATTAAGCATAATGCTCAGACGAAAAAAGCTAGTGCTGGAACAGCTGCCGAAGCGAAGAGGAAGAAGAAGTCGCTTCCAGTAACTGCACCAAAAGAAGGAAATCATTTCAAGAAAAAGAAAGCACCGCTGACTTCATTTGAAGATAAAGTGGAACAACTAAAAGCCCACAAAGCAAAGTACGGCCATTTCGACATTAACCAAAAGAGGGATGGTAGACATCTCTATGATTTTTGTAGCAGTGTCAGGTATTCCTATCGCTATCCAAACAAGGCCTATCACCGTGTATGGTTGGATAAAAATCGTATCGCTCTCCTTGATTCGATCGGATTTGATTGGAAAAAGGAGAGTCTTTTAGGGTCAACAACAACCGCATCTACAAACAGTGATCAACCACAAGCTCCAAGAAAGCAAGCTGCTAAACAACCAACACAGAAACAATTGCCAAGGAAACGAGGTCTTCCTCGTCAACAATCTAACGAGCATACAAACAGAAAGAAGATGAACAGAGTTGATTCGATTACAGGAGATAGTGATGAAGGACGGCCTTCTTCCCAAAGTAGTACTATAACATCAAAGCCTCAACGGGATGAATCAAGTGCCCTATCTCTAGAGTGGGATAGAATCTTGACCGCGTTTGAAGAGGATTATGCCAAAAGAAACAATTCAAATGATACTATTCCAATGGATGAAAGCACAGATGAGTCGTCACAGCTAGCAATATCTTTGCAGTCTCTTGAATCAACATACCAACCTACTAATACATCTCTGACAACTCAATCAACCACAAAACCACCATCAGAAGAGCAAGCTATCCCAGTCAGGACAACTCAACTTCAATGTTCACACTTACCACTGGCCACGGTAAAAATGGCGAAGTTGGGGCGGTCGAAGCATGCCACATATAATAATGATGAGGAAAAGGCAGAAACAGAGACAACTACTGCAGAGCTGCTTGATAATATTAAGATGAATGATGTACTAATGGGAGCGAATTACAACTCACACCCTGGAAACATACAATTTTTCAAGGCACTATCAATGTTTGATGATTTTTCAGCCGTCAGTGATTGTTTTGTTAGCGCACTTGAATCTCTGGATCCACCTGGACGTTTCATGGGGAAAGATAAGTTGAATAATTGCTGGGAAAGCTTAGATTATGAAACTGCCATAGAATTAGTCCCTTATCTGGCGGATAGCTGTACTCAGAATAGTAATGATGGTTATGAGTGTTCGTCCGCCTTTCTAGTGTCAGTTCAACAATTCTTAGAAGCGAAACAAGAAGGAGGGACAGATAGCAATGGAAGTATTAGCGAACTTACTGATCCAACATATCAAAAGGCAGTACTGCCACAAAAAAGTCCTATCCCAAGAGAAGTTAAGTGCTCGCCAAAAATATCGTCTACCTCGAAGCAATCAAGGAAAATGCCAACATCATCAACATCTAGGGCATTAACATCAACAAGACATAGCGCTGCCCCAAAAAAGAAGAGAGTGGCCGAGAAAGGAAAGTCTGCAGCATTAGCTGAGTGTGAAGGCAAGAACGAGGTAACAGATTCAAGCGCACGTGACAGTATCAGCTACGAAACTTACGCTGAGGCTTGACAGTAGTGCAAAGTGAAGAAAGATACATCCCGAAGGTAAAAACTAACATAAGAATAAGCATGTTACAAGTACCATACTCAAGTTGTTTAAGTCTATTACATTTAAGGTGCCACTATTTCCTGACTCGTAGGTTCGGAAAGAGGTGAACCAATATCTTGACAATACATCATTTCAGAAAGAACTAGACCATCTTGAGCCTCTGTCTTGACCCCAACATGTTCATGAAAGAATGCTTTGCAGCATCCTTTCACGCCGCACTCATATCGTTGTTCTTTCTCTTCCTCTAAATCTGCATCATCTTTATTCCGTCCTGACAGTTCGCCTCTCATTCCTAAACTGCCTAATCCATTTAACTTTCTCATATTTTCTAGCAGTGCCTCTTCTTCTGGACGAATGTTGCATAGTGTATCCAAGGGAGGTAGAGAGGTGTACAATACACCAGCATTCTCCAAGAACTGTTCAACCGCCCTGGGTTCGACCTCTTCCTCGCTATACTTAAAATCACGCAATCCGGAACTCCAAGCTACGACTTTACCATCCCGTATTGCCAATAACATTGGTAAGTCATCTCTCTTCCAATCTGAATTACTATCCCCATCGTCTGCAAAGTGTATCGATGTAATACCAATACCTCGAACAAATTTAGTACCATGATATCGTGTTGCCATGTTCTCCAAACATAAATCTAATGATACTGATAGTTGTGAATATGGATCATATAAATGTAATACCGATCCTTTAGGGCGTACTACATCTCTTTTCTGATCAGATCCATATCCCGCTGATGAGAATACTCTCTGAGGATGCATTTGTCTGTGTACTCCATACCCATGATACTTTGCAACTTCAAAGTGGTATGCTTGATTCTCAAGTTCAGCACGTCGACTGGATTGCAAGTCATCATATATACTTGAGGAGGACGAAGGATCACCTGCAGTAGTAGGAAGATCTTCATCAAGGAGATAATCAAATTCGTCATCACTATCACTGTTGTCACTCTGTTCTTCGTTGTCTTTTGTTCCATCGTGTATTACATCACTACCATCGTTCATGACAGCAGCTTCTTCTCTTTCTCGTTTTGCCTCAGCCAACAATTCATACTCTCCACCATCAGTATTAGGATCATAGCAACATCGACATCCACTACCAATAGATGGTATATTGTGCAGTAAATTGAACTCGTTATATGTCTGTTGTTGGTATTGACGACGTTGTTTCTCAGCTTTGGCTACTCGATCATTGGCGCGAAGTGATTGTTCTACCGCATTTTGTTTACGATTTGATTCAATCTAGCAAGGTATTGAATTGATAAGCAGCATCACCATTTAATAATTTATAAATAAGGTGTGTGGGAAATAATCACATTGAATATGTAGTAGTACATAATATCATGTGGAGTGAGATAGAATCATAAATGTGTGGATATAAAAAATGATCATATCATATGTCACAAAACATACCTCACGCTGACAACAACTATCCAAAGTTGGATCAATATATTGATCCTCTGTCTGGGCTACATTTACTGGTGCTCCAATTCCCTCGAATAGCTGATTAGAGGAGCTCATCTTGAAGAGTTTTAGTATCAGAGTAAATAAAGGGGATGTCATTTTTTTTTTCAAAGGGGAGGATTGAGGATACCTTATAAAAGGGCGGACAGGAGACGTGTGCCACTCAAGTAGAGGAGAGGAGTTATATTGTCTGCATTAGAGATAAGAGAGTACTAATTAGAGAGCCGAGAGAGTTATGTTGCATATATCATATCTAGATACAGCATTCTACAAGCATATTTAGATCAGCATTAAATAAAATAGTTGCATAGTCAAGCCGAATGATCTCATGTTTTAAAGTCTTCTATTCATCCTCTCTCAATCGGGTTCTTCTGAGCTTATGCGTTATCTCTCTCGTCTCCCTCTCTTATTCCTCAAACAACAATGGTTCCTGTAGTTCTCCTCTATCTTCAGCTCCGAGCAACCTCACGTCGACATTTGCCGCCAGTTGACGTTGACGTTGCATTTCTCTTCTATGCTCTAAATTATTCTTTCGTCTCGCTTTCTTACCCGTAACTCTTCTGCCTGCAGCAGTATCACCTCTATTCTCTGTATCTTCTTGTTCATAGTTATCATCTTGTTCGTCGCTATCATGAGGTTGTACCTGAGCATTTGCTTCCTCTTCTCCATTTTCATTCCTCCTTTGTTGCAGTCTTTCAAGCCTTCGTTGTCTTCTTCTTTCATTAATCAAATTCTGCTCTTCCTCCTCCTCCTGTGCCGCATTGTTATTATCATTCCATATGACTCCGTCAACATTGCCCCCATTGCCTCTATTATTCTGGTTATTATTATTCAATGCCCCAGCCATACCGCCGGCATACTGTCGAGCCAATTCTTCTCCATCGACTGTTCCCATAATGCGACGAAATCCTCTATTGAATACAGAGTAGGCCGAGGGTATTCCACTTCCAGCACCGGTGTTATCTCCCAATCCAATAGTGTATAGTAATGATAATAGTGTCATTATGATAATGAGGGGGCCAATATGTAATAGCTCGTGTAAATATAGCAATATACTGTAGTAAATCCGCAATGCGATAATGATTGTGGTAGACTTGGCCAACATAGACTTGTTGTCTAAAAAGAATGATGTAATAGACTTTATATCCATTTGTTTTGCATGTTGATATAACACATTGAAGACTTTGACAATTGTTGAAAGTATAGAAGTACATCGTTCTATAATATTACTAACAAGCCCTTTCAAATTATTGTTTTCGTCTTCATTGCATATAAATATCTTAACATGTTGCAATGCTGGTTTAATACGAAATGGCTGTATCTCATATGCTATTGCTTGCAATAGAGCTATAAACCAATTCATATTGTTTGACATATTACTTTGATTTGTAGTCTGAGATGATGTATCATTATTGGTGGTATCATAATGAGATTCAGATGAATGAAAACG
>Ga0214480_100745_pt1 | contig 15826 bp, 10 predicted proteins | sample M1_20Mar14CPVII9_3_FD_165042 | JGI IMG/M metagenome (GOLD analysis project Ga0214480, IMG submission 165042) | Marine eukaryotic communities from Monterey Bay, California, United States - M1_20Mar14CPVII9sort6BwellE17 | ecosystem: Environmental > Aquatic > Marine > Unclassified | place: USA... | reverse complement strand
AGTAATGATTGGAGATTTCTTGTGTGGAGATTCAAGATAACTTCTAGGCACTGGTGATGCTTCATAAATCTTTGATACCTCTTGCATTATTTGTCTAGATGTTGGTGATGCTATTGACTCATCCAATACATATGCCTCCTCCTCATGTTTAGCATTATTAGAGCTGTCAGCAGCTAATAATGAATCAGGTGAAGAGGTTGTTGATGACGATGATGATTCAATTGGAAAACATTGACGTGTAATCGTTTTAGCTGATGGCAATCTCGGTCGAGATCTACTAGATTCAGATGGAGATATACTCGAGTATTTCATTACAGCACTGTTACTTCTACCTCTTGATTCATTAGTACTGTTCATAACACCTCTCCCTCTTGCATGTTTAGAAAGTAATTCAGATGCCTCCATAACTTTTTTCTTTTGTGTCTGTATGTCATTCTTATTATTCTCTTTATTGTTGTTGTTTTGATGCGCCGCCCCCACTGTCATTCTCCTTCACCTATTCCTGAGCAATAATACTCTATTGATTCGATGATACTGAATAATAAGAGAGATCTTGTCTCTTCATCTTCACAACTGTGTTTTTTTTTTGTATCTAAATAAATTTTTTCTTCTTTGATGCACTCTCATAAAACTATTACTGTTGCCGATCCATTGATTACTGCTATCTTCTTCAACAATCCCTTCCTCTCTACTGCGATATTATATTTGATTATTCAGAGTGCTGTCTGATATTGAGCTCATTATTATTGAGAAGTGCACCTTCTTTGATACTATTTAGAAGGCTGTCTGATATCGATACTCTTTTCAACAATTGCAATCCAACGCAAAATAAAACATACAATACCATAGGGTAACAATACAATACAATACTATCTAACACAATACGATACAATATCATATACCAAAAAACTAAACTATGGACTTACTTGGTGATTTAGGACAAGTGGATCAACTAATATCAACACGTGAAGAGAATAAAGTATTGCAAGAAAAGGTGAAGGAATTAACAGTACGCGTGCATGAACTAAAGTGTGAGAATGAAGTCCTTAAAGCAGAAGTTGAAATATATCGTGGTGATGCAAACTTCTTAAGATCAACTGGTGGTGTGGGTGTCTTTGGAGAAAGTAAAGAGGTAGATGATGGTGCTGATCACTTTGTTACATCCGGGAATGGCATTTATCCATCTGATGCTGTTACATTACCAAATGTACATGGTAATACCAATCCACTATGTTGCGCTCTGCATTCTGATGATGCTTTATTGGCAACAGGTGGTGCCGATTCAAATATAAAACTGTGTAGATGGGGTGTAGCATTAGCACCAGGAGATGAGTCATCTGTAAAGGCTGTCAACCAGTCAATTACAATAACTTGTGGCGCACCAGTTATCTGCTGTTCATTTGCACAAGTGGGTCAAGGAAAACGATTATCAGTAGTTGCTGCCGGATGCATGGATGGATCTGTGAAATTATCACACGGTGCATCACTAGATGATTTGGATCAAACCATTAATAGTGACGATCGACTATTAAAGTCAGATAATGATATCAAACACAAAAAGTATGTCAAGACAATCTGTTGGTCACCAACCGAATCAATTCTGGCATCAGCTTCAGCCGATGGTACTATCCAACTAACTAAAATGGGATTTGTCGATAAAGAAAAGTCAACAGTATCATTAGAAGTGTTAAAGTCTATGCACTTTGATGGTGCAGTAGAGAGTATGTGCTTTGTAAATGGCAATACACTTTGTTGCTATGTCAGAGGTACCTCATACTTGTCATACTTTGATTTAAAGGATAATTACAAGCAGACAAAACTGTCAATCAACGGTGTATCGGGAGGTACCGAATGCTTTGATGAACATGTATCATTTGCAGTACTGTTGTTGACACCATCCCCTTGTGGAAGTTACATTGCACTTGCCACTGATGCTGGACGGAATATTATTATGGAATCAGGTACTGATAAGATTGTTCGCAATCTCTATGGGCATAAGAACGACGGCTTTAGCAATCCCAAGATTGCATGGAGCAAAAGTGGACAATATTTATACGGAAACTCGCAGGACACCAAGCTCATCATTGTCTGGGATATAGCCTCTGAATCCATTGTCAAAGAGCTTGATGCAGGTGGCTTTGCCAGAGATATGTACAGCAGTAGTAACTCTGACACTCTTGTATCTGTATCATTTGATAAAACAGCAAAAATATGGCTTCGTGATATGTAAAATCAGGAGATAAGTATTATGTTTCGAATAACACTAAGAGTATAGATTGTTAAATGATAACATTGACATCAATCTACTTATTTAAAAAGCTCTACCAAATAGCGCCATACGATCAGCATCTTCACCACTATAAAAGCACTTCTTTCCTTCAAACATGCCTCCCTCGTTAACATCTGTGGGATAACATCGAATAGTAGCCTTACATTCCTCTTTGATCTTATCTTCATTCTCTGCATTACACTTCCAAGGCACTAGGTATAGACCAGGTCCATTGTATTCACTTGCTTCATCCTTCTCGAGTGCTACTTTCATTTCATCATACGTTGACATAAGATTCATACTAGCGGCTAGGCGTTCTTTAGCAGAATCGAGTAGATACTCCTGTACATTATTCAAACCTTCTGTGGCCTTTGCAGCGACATCATCAAGCGATACAGTCTCCTTCTCATCAGATCCAGCACGGTATTTGAATACACAAACACCACCTGCCACATCTCTCGGTCCTAGCTCAATACGAAGAGGCACTCCCTTCCTTTCCCATTCAAAGTATTTAGCACCATTACGAACATAGTCGCGATCGTCGACTTTTACCTTGTGTCCCGATCCCTTAAGATCTTCAACTAGCTTATCTAATGCGTTGTTCAGTGCAACCTTGCTTTCCTCATCATTCTTCTTTGGAGGAATAGGTACTACCACCACTTGAACAGGTGCTACACGAGGTGGAAGGACAAGCCCGGCATCATCGGAATGAGTCATAATCAACGCCCCAAGAAGACGTGTTGACACTCCCCAAGATGTTCCCCACACATCCTGCTGTTTACCCTCAGCATCCTGGAATGTTACATCAAATGCCTTTCCAAACCCTTGACCTAGGAAATGCGATGTTCCACTCTGCAATGCCCAACCATTTTGCATAAGTGCCTCTATTGTAAACGTTTCATCGGCCCCTGCAAATCGCTCAGAGGGACTTTTGGCACCCTTGACAATTGGAATAGCAAGTAACTTCTCACACATATCGGCATATTGATCAAGCATATCCTTCGAATCTTTAATGGCACCCTCTGCAGTCGCATGAGCAGTATGACCTTCTTGCCAGAGAAACTCTGAAGTTCGTAGAAAGGGTCGAGTGCGCATTTCCCATCTCATAACATTAGCCCATTGATTAACTTTCAGTGGCAAGTCACGATGACTAACAATCCACTTCTTAAACATATTCCAAATCATAGTCTCACTCGTTGGTCGAATAATAAGTGGATCCTCCAACTCTGCTTCTGGATCTGCAATCAATCCCTCCTTCCCCTCAGGATCAGCAGTCAAACGATGATGTGTAACAACTGCACATTCCTTTGCAAATCCATCTACATGTTCAGCTTCTTTACTTAGGAATGACTTGGGGATTAATAGTGGGAAGTAGGCATTCTCAGCACCATGTTCTTGGATACGATCATCAAGATCACGGCGAATTTGATCCCATAATGACATACCCCAGGGTTTGATTACCATACAACCACGTACAGGCGAGGTTTCTGCAAGACCACAAACACGTATGATATCATTATACCATTTGGAGTAATTCTCAGCTCTGGGTGTAATGTAATCCGATTCAGCATCTTCTACTTTTGGTTGTTGCTTCTGAGCTTTTGCAGTTGGTTGCTTATTCTTCTGTTGCTGTGGTTGTTTCTGCTTCTTTGGTTTGACAGATGATGGATCTAGTTCTGCTTTCAATGCCAATAGTTCAGCTACATGTGGTGCCAATTCATCTTTAGACTTTCCCTCATCTTTCATACTTCGTATGATATCTCCCTTTTCTTTTATTTTGGATTCTAGTTCAGACTTTTGTTCATCTGTAATAGTTGTGGTAGAAGATTCCGCAGCTGTTTGTGACATACGAAGAGTTGTTGTTGTCATTTGAGAATAACCACGATGATACGAGAAACTTCTATTGATATCCCCTGTGTTTGATATTCTATTACTACTCCTACACAGTAATTGTTGTGATGGGCGAGTGTTGATGGTAGCTGCATTATTATTCCTTGTAGCACCCGACAACACAATTGTTCTCCTGGCTACTGGAAGAAAGGCCCTTGTCATGGCCAAACTGGTCATCAGTATAATAAGACCACACCGCAATTTTCTTTCCCCTAGAGTAGTGGACATTGATATTCTTTGTTGATGCGTATGTATGTTTTTAGTTTGTGTGAAGATTATACAATTTTGAGCATATCTAAAATGTCAAAAGATATCGCTCACCGCACAACAAGCTATATAATAGGTATATTGTTGGCCTAAAGATAACAAAGGATATAAGTATGAGGCGGCTATGATGAGTATTGTTGATGATAGGTAGGTTTGACTAGATACTGACGAATGAAATGAGGAGGGGATAGGGATGGGATGGAGAAATAAAGGATACCGTTTTTTCATAAGGATCGGAACGGCAAAAGTTAAGATAGAGGAGGTCCTAATAGGAGCATACGGCATACTATCTCCACATATTCTAATTTAAACAACAGCGTCAACTTCTTTATCATTCTGCATACCACTCTTATACCACGGCTGCTGTCTCATTTTCTTTTTGAACAACCTCTGCTTCAACAACCTCCATTGGTGCCTCTCCAACCCACGTGCTCATCTCCTCTGGAATACTATGACTTCCTGAACTTTCTACACGAGACCAAGCCTCACTATTTGCTCTTAGCGGTTCTCGTTTCACAACATAATGGAACTTGGCATCATCCATCAACTGATCAAAGCTTGGACCTGTGGCCAGACCTGCCATTGCTGCCTCACGCTTTTCATCTGCCGACATATCCTCACCCTTATCCAATGCATCCCAATAGTCTGGTAATTCAATTTCTGGTGGATTCGCTTTGTAATAACCTCGAATAATTAATGATTGTGATACAGTGAAAAGATTGGAAGTAAACCAATATATGGTCAATCCGGCAGGAACTTGTAATGAAAAGAAGCCAATCATGAGAGGTAAGAACTTCAATATCCCCTGAGTACTCTCGAGTTGCTCCCTCTCTTCTTCGGTAGCATTCTCATCAGGTGGGGGCTGCAATACTCTCATGGTAGCACTCTGCATAAGTACAAGTACCACCGGCATAACAAGGAAGGGTAGAGTGCCCTCCCATCCCATTGAGGGTACACCATTCGCCCAATTCTCAGTTAACCATTCCATACCACGATAATTATTCTCAGCAGAAACTGGTCCTTCCAACGATGGGATCCATAAGAATGGCTCGTCAAGACGTCCCTCGGCCGCCAAACGAGTTACTGCCCTATACAATCCTAAAAAGATTGGAATTTGTGCAAATGATGTAATACAACCGGCCAATGGATTTTGCTGCGCATCCTCATATAACTTTGCAATAGCCTTATTCTGCATATCTTTATCGGAATACTTTTCCTTGATTTTCTTTTGATATGGTTTTAATGCCTTGGTATATTCCGTAGACTTGTTCTGTGAGATTGAGAATGGGATAAGTAATGCACGAACTGATGCCGTGAAGAGGAAGATGGATGGTCCCCATGTTTGTGTTATGCCAATTTTCTGTAATTGTGGATCAACTACCTTATCATGTACGAATGCTAATCCTCTTTTATATCCCTGGATATATATTTCCCACCAACTATTTTCATCGATTGGGTTTCCTCTGTTATCAAGTTTTACAACTACATCGGCGGTGGCATCGGCGGCATCTGAAATCCATGTAGATGTTTGTGCTAATATATCATGATGGTCGGGTAATACTACTGATGATGACAAATGATGTAAATTAGTATGAATATCTACTACTTCTGGAGTTACCAAGTTGATGGAAGTACTACTACTACTTCTTGATGACATTTTTTGTATAAGTTGAGGAGATGGGGTAAAGGCTGAACCGATTGGAAGGGCGACAGCCGCCCATCCAAGAGATGATATACATTTCATACTTAAATTGGAGATTATATTAATTTAAGAGAGATGTTATTATGGACTGCAATGGCAATCATCTCACCAAAATCAGACATTGAAGAATAAAGATCCTTATTCAAAATGGCGGTGAGTGGAGGTGCCCTTTTGAGTTCGCCCGCGGGCGATCGGACATTGAGGTCATTGTGGGAATAAAACAACAAATGTTTTGCAAATCAAATGAGAGGGAGTAAGTGGCTGGATACTAAATATCACACTATCACATCATCAGCCTCCATATATCGGGCCCAAACACTCAATTAATACCACAACAAGCGGGCTATCTTACTTACATAATTCAAAACAATCATGAGCGAAAAACCACATTCTGCAGTTCACGCGGCCAACTACGTTGCCGACAGTAATGGTGATGCGCCTACAAATGGCAAAGATAAAAAGAAGGTACGATATTGATTACTAAAGTTAGGGCTGATACCCTCCAAAGTTGTTGCAATTATCTCTATTTGACATGTGTATTTATCAAACATGTACCGTCGTGGATTGTTGGAGGCGATACAGGGATGACAACGAGTATATCTATTTGCAATTATTCGGCATATCTTTTTGATTGGCCCGGATTTTATTAACAAGCAGCCCTCAGATTAGCCTCATTGCAAAACCTAGCTTCAATTTGGGACGATAATATGTTCATTTGAATGACTGATGCTTATATAATTGTGAAGGATGGGTTGATATTTGTATGGACGATCTATAATTTTGAGTTAGTGGGCTATTGACACTTTATCCTTTTGACCTTCTCCATATGCAAAAAAAACATCATTATTTTTCTATACTTTTAATCTTCACCAATCATAGATCAGTCTTTATTCTAACAACTTTCTTCAACATTATCATTTATGTCTTGTCATCTTTAGGGTGGTATCATCTCCAAGATCCGTCGTCGTCTTACCGTACAAGGCGATAGTGAGACAATTGATGGTGCGGCGTTGGATCCTAGTGCCATCAGGGATAAGCTGCTCAAGGAGCAGGCAACAGAAGATGTAAGTAATACAGCACTTCAAAATACTGTATTGCTGGTTAATTTGATTCGTCAATTCTAATCTACTCTATTCATTTCCACTCTTCCCATGAAAATCTATGTTTACAATAATAGCATCATCTGCATCTTAGATGTGCCGTAACAGAGTATTCTGGCGTATCAAAAAAAGGACATGCTCCTTACAATCCCCGTAAAAAGAATCAAGATGCACTAATCATGGCTGACGATCCAGCTACAAACACACTTATCCTATGTGTCCTTGATGGACATGGAGAGCATGGTGATGGCGTTTCTGCCCAATTCCGTGATCAACTTGCAATGGAAATGATGTCTCATCCCTGCTGGTCTACAGATATTAAGAAGGCAGCTGCTGATGCTATTGCAAAGGTTGAGCACCAGGTTATCCGTAACTTTCGTATTGATACTGAATTTAGTGGTACCACATTGAGTATGGCTGTGATTCGGGGGAATAAGTTAATTGGTGTAAATATTGGTGATTCTCGTGTTATCCTGGGTCTGGAAAAGGATGGAAAGCTCATTGCAGAGGAGTTTACTCATGATCATAAACCTGATACTCCATTGGAGAAGGAGCGTATCCTTGCTGCCGGGGGGAGAGTATTTGCTGTAGAGTATGATGATGGAATTGATGGACCACCACGTGTTTGGTTAGGTCATATGGATGTTCCTGGCCTTGCCATGTCAAGGTAAGTTATCAGTTTTTCTTCATATTATTGATATGTAGTTTGTTATTTGAAGTTGGATTTATACTCAAATTTCTATCCATCCACTTTAGATCTCTTGGGGATGCGGTTGCACACACCGCTGGTGTAATTTCAGATCCCGAATTCACCGAGAAAGAATTAGATCCTTCTTCAGATAGAGTTATTGTAGTTGCTACCGACGGCCTTTGGGAGTTTGTTGACAATGAAGAGACGATAGACCTTCTCTTCCCTACTCCAGGTCCTGCCGAGGCAGTGGATTGCCTTGTTAAGGAAGCAAATGCTAGGTGGATGCAAGAAGAACAAGTCATTGATGACACCACCATCATTGTCGCACACTTGTTTGACTACAAGGCTTCTGACTAAAGACTTAATTGTCAATGAAATATTATTTTAGATTTAGATGTGAAGGTGGGGTATTTGGATATAGATACATCATGTATCTATGCCTCACTTTACAATATTCCAAACAAAACATAACAAAAAGGGAGATCAGAGGGGAATTGGGTCTCTTGAATTAATACAATTACGGGGGTTAGGAAACAAAGAATTTGAGTTGACGTGCAGAATTTAGTGCACTGAGAATGCGGGGCTCGGCTGAGTGAACTGTAGAGGCAAGTTTGTATATTACTCGCTATTGGTAAAATAATAGGGCACTCTGCTTGTGATTTTACGCCTTTTTGGTATCTATTGTAAATAGTATGGCTCGCACAACCAGCTCAGATTAAAATGTTGATCTATGCTTCTGATATGTGCCGCTTTTTTTTTATGTAAAGCAAAATGAGCACATCTTATGTCTAAACTTTTCCTACTTTTATTAGAGTGACATTGGTATGACTAAGTAGGCAGCAGTAATTGCGTTCATACCAAATAAAGTATTTTACACCAATTGAAGCATACATATACAGGAGTTTCCGACAAAGTATTATAACTATCAATTTCTCTTTCCGCCTGGTTGGTAATCTTGTGGTCTAGGGATATTCTTCAAATGGGAGTTGTCATCCTTATCATACCAATCTCTATGTCCTGTATCAAAATACTTTTCATATTCCTCATCATACTTATCACGTAACATTTGAATAAATCCTGCTTGTGGATGCACGTATGCTTTCTTTTTCTCTTCATCTGTACCAATCAGCATCTGCGTACCGAGTTGATAAGCCTGGAAGGTGAACAATCCTATACATGTTGTTACTACTGTTTTATGTGCAATATCGGCTAATCTTCCTGCAAAGCTCATTGTGTATTGTTTTGTATGTTGTGTTTATTGTTTGTGTTTGTTATTTGTTATGTTGCCAGCTCAGAGAAGAGATTTCAATTATTATTTATGTTGTTCCGTTTTCTTTGCAATTATCCGCTATCCGCAAACAAAATTTATGAATAAGATATATCTCTACAGAACTAAAGCGTTCTATCTTGTACAATAATCACTGTTACGCCTATTATTTAGAGACTATTATTCGATAGCCGCCATACGCTTGCATATCCCAGGGGAATATATTCATGCAAGTTCACAACCCCCAGAGGGAGAATAACCCCTACTTGCTTGCTCAACTTTACTTTGCTATTGCCATTCGCCTCAGAAATACTAATAAAGATGAAGACAATACCTTCAGAAGCCATTAGCGCTATTGCAATAGCCTCTGCTAATATAACAAACAAATTAAGTAATGATAATAGCTTCAGAACAAGAACAAATGATAAAATCAAACCACCACAAATAACTCGAAGATTGCAACAACATCTCAAAGAGGCGAACGATCCCACTTCATCGTCAAGCCTAACTAATACAGCTACACGGTTATTACAAGAGGAATCGGCAGGTGCATGTGATGGTGCTTTCCTACAGTGTATTTTATCACCGTAAGTAGATATTTAGTTCGTGAAAATGTACATAAGATATGTTCAAATTCTTATCTTATCCTAATCTTATATCTACTCTAAACAATAAACATTGAACATACTTTAGTACATGTCGTGATTGTTTTACTACATTGCAAGAGAATAATATTGATTGGGCAAATGTTGTTCCAGGTAAGTAATAGATGATATTCCGGCCAGTTTATAAAATGTGTATTAATATGCGGGGCTGATGCACTAAATAATATATACTGTATACTGTACTGTGTACACTTTTTTTTTCAAAACACAGACACACCATGTCAGGATGTATTAGGTTTCTTAGTAGCAGGTGGACATTGTACAGATGTTAGAAGCGGAGGTACAGAAGAACAAGATACCTTCTGCTCAGCCTTCGATGCATGTGTTGAATGGGATGAAGACGACGGTGAACAAAATGCTAGTGACGAAGCATCGGGATCAGATGAACAGAATGCTACAGATGAAATGAAGATTGACTGTTCTACGTTAACTGAATGTAATTGGCCAGGTATGCACGAACATTTTCTAGGTGATGGTGTTTGTCATGATGCAATGCCGGGATGTTATAATTCCAAAGCATGTAATTACGACGGTGGCGATTGTTGTGAGGATACATGTCACTACGGTGGAAGTGATGATTATGGAGCATGTGGAAGTGAAGGTTTTGCTTGTGCAGATCCAAGTTCAAAGAATTGTCAACCGGCTTTGGCACGTTATTATAAAGACTTTTGTGCCAATGAGAAGGAAGATAACGAGTTTTCGGGAGATATACTATGGGATGATGATGAATTTAAAAGAGAAGAGGAGCTACCAACCTGTGCATCGGGAGATACGCTCTACCGACTTGTTATGTTTGATTCATGGGGTGATGGTTGGGATGAAACAAGTCTCACATTAAAGGAAAGAGGAACTACGAAACCTATTCATCAAGGAGGTCTCGAGTATGGAAGTCAGGGCACAGTCCATCTTTGTTTAACCAAGAGAGAGTCGAAGTGTTATGAAATTACTGTTGAAAATGGCGTGTGGGGGAACGAAATATCATGGGAACTCCGTCCATTGGCTGCTGGAGCACCAGTACTGGCCGCTGGTGGATCTCCCACGGACTGTACTGTTCCCCTAGGTGGAGTTGTTGATGATTGTGAAAACACTTGTGATTCATCGAGACCAGATACAAAGATTCAAGACCCCAATTACAAAAGTTACAAAGATATGGAGAGTTGCATCGAGAAAAAGTGTGTCATCCAAGTAGGAAACTGTGCATCAGATGCTGATTGTTCTGAATGCATGCAAGAGTCTTCCCCTACCTATTGCTATGCGAACGAGAACTTTAATGTATTGATAGACTGTTCCATGTGTTCCTGTAACGAAAAACGCCCAGCATATTGTGATGCCAAATCAAGTGGCGCTAGTGATTCGTCTTCTACCGGTTCATCATCTGCAACACACGGAGGTATTGTCAAGCCTGGCGGCGGAGGTGGTACAGCAAATGTAGGAAGTAAAACAGCAGGAACCAATGTATGCGGTCCTGAGCAGACGCTAACAGGAACAGCATCGTTAGTAAAGTACTCTCAATGTGCCGATATGGATCAAATGATGGCAATGGTAACCGATTTTGATAATGATAACTTTGGTATGTTGGACTTATTTGAGGATTGCGCACATGCATATGATGAGGAACCAAACCACGGCGGAAAGAGTGCGTTGGATTGCATGAAGATATTGCACAATCTAATCATTGACGAAGAAGCCGACCAAGATGGAAAACTAGCAACTTCTAACTCCTTCAAGAACGCTAAAGGAGAGACACTACCTGAAAATATTGGACAAGCTATTTCAACACTTGCACATCATTTATATAGCGATGCTGAGAGCTTCTGTGATTGCACGTCATCGGTTAACAAGGAGACTCCGACATGTAACTCCTTTATCAATTTCAAGACCTTGCTATACGAGGCGGTCGATGCCTGTAGAAGTCTAGACGCCATTGATTGTGCAGCATGGGAAGAGTTTTACACACCCTGTAAGAAGAATTTGATTCAAATGTTCGATACAGTGAATTTTGATAATGATGAGCAGTGTAAATATGTTGAGACTAGTTGTGGAGGAGCAGGACCATTCCCGGCCTTTCGGGCGTTGGATTGTGGAGGTGAAATTGCCAAGTCAGCCTGGGATTTCCATACAATGTATGAGCGTGGATGCTTAGGATCATCATCGTCGTCATCCAATTCATACCCCAGTCCACCGACTCCAGCTGTTTCGCCATCAACTTCATCTCACTCATCTCCTCGCATATCACCTTCAACTGAGACAAAGAAGCAATATAAACCATACAATCCCAACGGAGAGTCAGACGAGAAGAAGCCATACATTTCTCCAGCTGACTCTGATTCTAAAGCCGACTCATACACTGAGAAAAAGACTCATCACTTCTTCCGCAATACCTTCATTATAATGATACTTGCCGGTGTAGGTTTTGTTGTGCACAAGAAACGCCGGGAGAACTTCAATTATATGAGATTCAGACAAATGAGAGAGGCAAGGAACTATGCTGGAGGTATGGGCGGCAGTGACTCAGGTGGAGACTATGCCGGTGTTTCAATGTCAGATTCAAGCTTTGAACCACCAACTTTGCCTCCAGCACCTTAGTAAAAATGAGCTGGCATTAAGAGTAAAAGATTTGTTTTGATAGACATTGTAAATAGAAGTATAGAAGGCTCAGGATTGTTAAAGTTAAAACCCAGTTAAAGAAGTATGAAACTAGTTGTGAATGTATTGACTTTATATTTATATCATAGTATACATTATATGCGCCTAAAGAGGCAGAGGGAGAGCGCAGATAGAACGCAAGAGCGCCCAAGACACGAATCAGCATAATCATCTGTCTTGCTATGGTCTTGCTTTGGCTGTAAAGTGAATCTCCTCATAATTTAGAGAGAGGCAACATAATATATACAACATACTTAGCTCATTTCACTACAATAAGATAAAATGGCATCGATAAATATGTATCAACGACTCTGTAACAATATTGATAAAACAGGATATACTTCTCATCGCTTATTAAATAGACGAAGAAACAATAGAGCAAACGAGACTCTTGAGTGGCGGTGATTGTAACCTAAAAGGGAGATATGGCTTTTTTGAACACGAAATGACAGGGAAAGAGTTTAATACAAGATCAGTGCGGTGCTTACATACTTAAACCAAATGATATAGAAACATAACATGTATAATAGTGTACCAGTTGATCCATTCTAGAACTTTCAAATCTCTCCTTTTCGAGCCCATCTATCAAGGGTTGTATATATTCATATTAAGTAGTCCTTCACTAACTCTTCACATAGGTTCCATACATTGTCCTGCAATACTTTATCGTATGCATGTGGATGATCTATCTCCATAGCTTGCGGGTGATAGTACTTGGAACGTATATTATTGCTCTTTATATCCTCAGTAGCAACGCCCAAGTATAGCTCAGTTAGCGCTCCTTCCTCACTCGACCACATAACTTGCGAAGAGACGTAATGGATTGCATTCTTTATAAATTGTGGCAGGATTGTGGGTATATTCTTTGTTAATGTCATCTCAGAAGAAGCGGCTCCGGGAGTTGCACTGTTCACATATATTGTTGATTGTTTACCAAGGCGTCTCGTTAAAGCGTTCGACCAAGCGACCTGACCAAGTTTACTCCTACCGTATAACACATGTGACATCCAGAGAGAAGGCCTACCTGAATTTAGCTCTTCTAAAGTTGATGGTATGAGTGTTGCTTTGTCTGATCGATTAAGAGGTAACCAAGCAATGCTAGCTAAAGATGAAGTCGATACTACCCTTGCAATACTTGATGCCTTCAGTAATGGTTCTAATAATCTGTAGAGCAAATGATGTCCCACAACATTTGTTGCAAAAACTAACTCTATCCCATCTTTACTTGTTGGCAACTTTAAATCATCCTCTTCATTTAGTTCATAGACAAATGATACGCCTGCATTCAAGAATAGCATGTCAAGTTTATCATGTTGTTGTATAATTGTGTTGGAAGCCTTTTGCACTGACTTGAGACTGCTAACATCTATGACTAGAGGTGCATTTCTGCAGGCAGCAGTAACCGATGCTCCTTGCTTACTTAATGCTTTTGCGATTTCAAATCCAATACCGCCTATATTATAAAGTTAATATAATATACATTGAAGTTAGTAAATGATATCTTGTTTCATAAACACGAAATTACTCACTATTTGCCCCTGTTACTAAAGCATGTTGTCCTCTTAAATCAGTCTGCTGCAATTGTTCTATAGTAAAACCCCAAGGACGTGGCGTCAAAGCAGGGATAAGGCCAATTAAAGTATCATCAATTGATGCTAACCAATGAAAGATTGGATATTGGCGAGATAAAGGAGAAACCAGAAGACCAATAAAGATAGCAACCACTGTTATTAGAATGGTTAATAACTTGTTAGGTATCATTTTTGCCTTTTAGTTGTGTGGGTACGTTATGAATGATGTATATTAGTTGATTAATATGATATGTACATAGGTCATAGGATGAGATAGTGATCACGTGTCTTCACTTACCGATTGTACTCAGCGATATTGAACAACGAGTAGTGGACAGCAGGAATTACTATGTCCAATTGCAAACCACTAATCAAAATCTTTATTTCTAAAAGATACGTATCCTTCAATCAGGATACCCAAGAAAGAGTAGAGGGGGTATGTACGGTAGAGAGTTCTAATCGTAATGAAACATTTTAAACTTCAAACTAACAGTTACTCTAATATAAATGATTAGTCCAATGTGTATAAACTCTCCATTGAGACTCGTTTCTTTCCTAATATAAACGAACAACGAACTTGTAAAGAACAAATAACAAAAACTGGTATCCTCCCTTTGTCATAATCAACTACAGCCCTGCTTTAGTGGTAGTTTGTACGAGCTGCAAATACTACAAGTCAACTGTATCCTCAGGAACATTCGACGTTGCTCCAAAGCTATGGCCGGCCTTAATGAACTCTACACTCTTCTTTGAATTATTTGATCCTCTCTACCTGGCGAGTCAGGAGGAACCATCATCGAGCTAGGTGCAAATCTTGACCTAGATTTGTCACTGCTAAACAGACTGATATCATCAGCTTCATTGAGAATCATAGCTGGAGGCGTCTCATTAGGAGGGGGTGGAGGTGATGACTTACTCCCCCACTTTGACAATGGGGCAATACTTTCATTATACCCAGACGATGAAGATGCCTCGATTCCATATGGATTTGATGATCCAGCAATACCATATCTTTCCTCCTCGTCGGGAAACTCTTGGAACAATTCACTATCATCGGCACGCTTTGCACTGCGCTTCTTATGTATCCTCATGGCAACGAATCCCAATATGACGATTGCTAATACTCCAGCAAGTACAGACACAATAATGATTCCAGTTGTACTGAGTTTCTTGTTATCATTTGATCCTGACTTATCAGTTTCTTGATCACTCTCTTGAGCACCATCAACGATCGGGTACTGATCAGTAGCATATGGATTGTCTGTAGCAGTAGGATCGAATGCAATTGGAATGTACTCAACTCCAGTCACACCGAACTGTTCATAGTTGGTAGGATTTGAGAATGTCTTCTTGGAAAAATTATCGACATCAGCAGCAACAAGTTCTGCATCAGTATCACGAGGAACAACAGCTGTAACACCACCAGAGACCAAGTAGCATGATTGCCCTTCAGGTACAGTGGCAGTAGTATCACATCCTTGACTGTCAATGGTATCAGTTAGGCCAGAACGAAAGCCTATGTATTGAATAGCTTCCTGTAGCATCCTACTGGCACTAGGACTCGGAGCGGGACACATGGACTCGATCAACGAACGGTGTAGCATATCCTCCATTTCGGTAGCAATTAATGAAGCATCAGCGGTAGAATCAGCATAGAAGGTATAAGAATATGGTACCACAACATTCTCAGTCACCATATCATCAGGAGTGACGACCAATTCTGGACACACATCAGCTAGACGCGAGGAGGATGTGCTA
>Ga0214480_100744_pt1 | contig 15839 bp, 13 predicted proteins | sample M1_20Mar14CPVII9_3_FD_165042 | JGI IMG/M metagenome (GOLD analysis project Ga0214480, IMG submission 165042) | Marine eukaryotic communities from Monterey Bay, California, United States - M1_20Mar14CPVII9sort6BwellE17 | ecosystem: Environmental > Aquatic > Marine > Unclassified | place: USA... | reverse complement strand
GTTATACACATATACAATGCCAAACAACCACTATTGTAGCACCTGAGTGTTGGCATACCACCACTTGATGTTGCGAGCTTCTCCGAAAGTCTATGGGAAAACGAAACTTTGACCGGCCCCACCTGAGGGAGTAAGAAAAACGCAAACGTGTGGCCATAAAAGTATGGTGGAGGGACTTACAATCATGCTGAGAGTGTTCAGGGACCTGTTATACACATATACAATGCCAAACAACCACCATACTAGCTGTTTGGTGAAGACTAAGTTTTGATAATACACTGGTTATGTGTATAGTTATTTAGATTTTAATCCATATTATGTATTTCTTTCCATTCATTGTCTGATAGACCCACAAATAGAACATGCTAATGCTAGTGGCTTTTCATTGAGATATGTGCAGACTTTGCAGCTCCATCCATTGTTGTTTGATGGAGAAGGATTCTTTGAACATAAGTCTATAATAGTAGGTGGAGACTTTTTTGAAGCCTTGTTTCCATGTCGTTTGTTGTTGTTAATAGGAAGAGTTTGTGAGTTTGATATCTGTTTTTGTTGTGGAGAGTTCCAGGTATCAAGTAATGACTTTTGTCCTTTATCTACTTTTGTTTTCTTGGATGTACTCTTCATTACCTTTTGTTCCTCACCTCGAGATCGTCGACTTCCATGTTTCAAAAACACTTGTTGTGCTTCCAGTTTTGTTGCTTCTTGTTTTCTAACCGCCGACAGTTTATCCTTGGCTACTTTGGCAGATGTCTTTTCATCAACAATTGGAGAAGGATAGTTTGTCATGTTTGTGTCATCCATTTGAGAGGTAGATTGTTTGATGGTTTGAAATCCTAGCAATCCAGGCTTCCTTTCACCATTGCCAATCATTACTCTGCATTTCTTTTGTACACTTATAGGCATGTTGCTTGGCTCATGAATGTATTCATTAGGGACATTTCTCAGCTCTGGTGCATACTTTCGTATAAAGATTCCAGCCGGATCTTGATCTTTGCCTTGCTTAGTTACATTATAAACACGCATGGCATTGATACTAATTGTGTGTATAAAGAGGTTGCACGAAGGGAGATAGTTGTGAGTTGAATGCTGAGCACAATTGAGTATCGAAATATAAAACATATATCCAGCTTCTTACCCAGTAGTACCAGCTTGCATCTGTAGCTGAGGGTAGTGAATACCCGGTTCATAATCTAGAAACAATCTAGCCAAGTGTCCTGCTATCCGTTTCCAATCAAGCCAGAGATTGTAAGTAGCAAAGGAAACTAACATTGCTCGCATGCGGAAATTGATCCATCCACAATCATGTAGGCATCTCATACAAGCATCAACAAATGGATAGCCTGTATTACCGGTACACCATGCATCATAGTACTCTTGATTAAAGTCATTCGGTTGGCGTCTTAGATGACTATATGCTAGACATTGATCCTCAATCTCTAAGCTCGGCTGTGATTCAAGCTTCTGAATGAAGTGTGATCTCCAATGCATACGAGATGAAAATGATGCCAATGACCTTAACCAAGGTGATGGTGTATTATTTGATGTCTTCTTTAATGCTCGTAGTTCTTCTTGTTTTGATTTCGTAGTGACAATAACGAGTCTCAGTGAGATATGTCCCCAAGTGAGATATGGACTGAGTCTACTACAGCTCGTCCATGAACTATTTGGTGAAGATATACCAGTAGAATAATTAGCACCACGATGAGATAGAAAAGTTCGTAGCATCTCTAATGCTAGAGACTCCCCTCCATGTTGTCTATTGTTCCGATCACTTGGATATTGTATCTCTTTTATATCAGTTGGCTTCAGCGGTGTAGTACATCGAGTACCATGTAAGTTTATTCCATCTGCATTAATCAATCGTTGTCTCATATCATGTAGTTGTGCTGCTGTTGGAGTTGGCGGTATTTGTTCATCTAGAAATCGTTTGAAATTAGTAGAGAAATCATCTCTACTTGATAGACATCGAGTGACACCAGTTTGATTGAATTCCTTGATTGTCACTTCATTAGATATACACCATTTTCGTACTGCCTTATCTCTTGCAAATGATTTCAAATGTGCAGATTCCATATGGCAATAGATATTTTTGATAGGATTTGCTTTGTGTAATTGTGATAAAGTAAATACAGCTCCGGCGTGACATACAGTTATACATTGAAAGAGGTGTTGATATACATCCGCAGTAGTTGTAGTTGAGGAACAACCAGATAATCGTTTATCCAGATCAACCAATCCTTCATTAACAAAGGCAACATGCGAACCATGTACTGTATATTCACTGAGTTGATCAGGTTCATAAAGGTACAAAATTAAACATGGACGTGAACTGCTACTACTTATCAAAGATAACGGTGCATGATCATGTAGACGAATATCCTTCTTTAACCAAACAACATCCATGTTGCTATGTCCATCTATCCCATTGTCCACTACTTGAAGTATTGTATATACCTATGAGTCATCATTTGAGGTGCTTCATGATCAGTTCATGATACACTTACTGACTCTTTTGATTCCCCCCACTCTCATAAAAGATACCGTAATTTTGGTATCTACTTTTTGCAATCGCGACATAAAGACTTTGACGGTTTGACCATAAGACGTAGGTTGGCTATGTATATAGTAGGTATTGTAGTGGCAGACGATGATTGACAATCCAAAGATATAGGAGTGATAGCAAACAATAATGTGGCGGCGGAAACCACGCCGTTTATCATCTGAGGCAAGTGATCCTCTCCTTAACAAAAAAGATTATGGAGGTGCAACTGTTGCAACGAGTGTAAACTCTGATGAACGACGAGACTCTGATTCAATAGATGATAGTTCAGTGAAGGATAATAACAAACCGACTACTGGACAGGTTATCAAATCAACATTTGCAATACTCATTGCAATAGCGAGTGCATGCGCTGCCATAGTCTCGTTTATGTTAGTGCCAGAGATTATTGTTTATGTCGCTGGGAGCTTATGTTTAATGAACTTTCCTATGGTTACATATAAGGAGAAGAAGATATTGTTCTTACCCAGTTGAGTATATTATTATATTTTGTATAGTGCTGCGTGATTCTATCTTTGTGCGCTGTTGCAATTGATATGCTCGATACTCCGCTCACCTATTTTGGGTATCTTCTTTTTCACTAAACACCTGATAGGTCGGAAGAAGACAGTTGATCAATTAGAAGATAAAGCCGAGCTGTTAAGAGCAGAGTCGGATTATTTAGAAGATGAAATAGAATACCTCTTGGGTTACATGTCACGGTAAGAACATGTCAGTGTCAGCATTAGATCTCTCCCTACTTCGCCCTACTTCAATACTTACACACGATTTCACTTTGCTATCTTTAGGTATGGTGACATTGAGCAGGAACTTCAAGAGCTATCACGTCCTCAAGGATATAGCGTAGATGACGTTGTTGAGCTGGTACGGATAAACGAAGAAACGATGGACATGATGAGAGTAAGCATGTCATTCTTTGTTCGATTTGCATCTTTCAATGCTCCTCTAAGCCATATAATACTCACGCTCACTACACCCCACACAATCCTTTCCTCTCACTTTGCAAACAGGAAAATCTAAGACAGAAAGTAATCCAAGACGTTATAATGATAGTAATACAAAGTGAAAAATATAGCCATAAGATAATAGACAGGGTAGAGGCTAAGCTACTTGCTCTCAAGATATCAGTCAAGTTAGAGGCATACGGTGTAACATTCGATGAAGACAAGTTCCTCCAAGCAGTGGCATTGAACCCAACTCTACTGGGCGTAGCATCAACTGTAAGTAGAAGAATATGACAGTTTGTGCATATCATATGCAAGCTGTATTATTATCAGTTGCCTGATAATCTCACACTCTCTCTCTCTTTCATGATCATACACTCAAAAGGTCAAAAAGTTGCTTCCGCCAGTGTCAACCGATACTGACGGACAATTAGTTGAGGATGTATCTGTCCTGTCTGATAAGAATGATATATATGACATGTTTTATATGTCAAGAGAAGATAATGCCAATCAAGGGCCGGTGGCGCTTGAAACCAGAAGACAAGCATCATTGGCAACTCGTCGTGTTGCTCCTGAAAGTAGGCAACAAAGATCGTTTCAATCGAGACCGATATAAATCACTCGATTGATGGCGATTGAATCGAATAAAAGTTTTTAAGAAGTAGATTAGTTTGTCCTAGCTCATACCCTCTAGGTCTTTGCAGTCACATACTTCATTGTTCTACCAAACACTACTTAGAACCCAGGCACGCCCTTTGCTTGTCTTATCCAATCTCTAGTAAACATACCAAGCAGAGAGTGACCGTCCTCACTGCTTTCCCAATCCTGAGTAGTTGTATTGTAAGTGTATGAAAATGATCCCGAGAGTGGACTTTGTAGCTTAACTAATCCTCTAGACTCTGGTAATATTGTCAACCAGTATGTTCCACCACCCCAAAACATATCACCTGATGATTCTATTTGAATTGAGAGTTTCCCTAAATGCTCTTCTTCACTATCATCATCTTCTTCTTCTTCATCACCACTGTAATCTCTAGTAGAAGACTCATCCGAAGATGATGGAGGGTATCTTGTAATCTCCAAACCATCATTACAATCTACCAACTTAATCATAGCGGATTCGACTTTATCTAATAAACCATTGGCTGTTATTTTAAATTGTTCCTCGGATAGAGATGGTTTTGTTGATGTAGTGGAAGAATAAGTGTTATCATCCTCATCGGGACTTCTGTGTTGAAAGGTTTCTGATATTGCACCTCCACCTCTACGTCTGCGTCTAGTTTTTGTAGAGAATGACATTATATGCTGTCGCTGACTATGATTATAAACATTACTGGTTCTGTGATTTGCAATACAACTCATATTACTATTGAGAATTTCATAAGTATAATACGTAGGATTTTGTATTGATGTGGAGGATACAGATAGAAATCTAAGGGATGATGAGCTGGCAATCCGACGAGCACCCATAACTTGAGAGCATTTTATTAAGACCATCATCTTATATATACTAAACAACTACCGAAGGCAGCAATAAGGCGGTGATCAGTGTTACTATGATATGGTACCAATTTGATCACAATATTTTTTTATTTTTTGATGATTTGTGAGATGGGGATAGCCTGCCTGTTCTACCGATGAATGAGATAATAAAGAGATGATAGCATACAATTGTAGACCCGCTAAAATGTCAGTAGATGGTAGTGATACCTGGTTGGATGTAAAAAATTTCAATTGGTGTGCCAAGTGACACTAAAGAAGGTAGGTTCTTACTATCTTTAACTACCACCTAAGAACTAGCCTTGGATTTGGGTATTGGCCGTTATAGATGGCATCGGATAGATGGCGGACCACTTGTTGCTTGTAAAGGGTGTGAAGCTTTGGTATTGTGCGAACTTTTAGTATTTATACAGTAGATATTTCAGTTTAAGTAGTCAAGGTTTAGATTGGCGGCGGCGGTGGTAGAAATCCGTCACAACTTCATCTGACTCATAGCCCTGTTTATGTTTGGGATTTGGTATTGAGTACTGAGATACAGAGGTTAGTTTGGAGAGAGGTGAAATAATATATACATTGATATCTCCTAATATTATCATAATCGAAATCAACAAGAAGGGAAAGTTTCTCTACAATAAATATGATGTATAGATCGAGACCGATATTAAAAAAGTTGGATATAAATGTAAAGATTGTTGAGGCAGGTCAGCCAAGGAAAATTCCAAACATACCAGCCTCAGCACGTATATGTTTACACCACCACAATGATCCAAGACTCTTAGAGTATAGAGCGCCAGGATCATTTGCCTATTTAATGCATCACTTTTCTTCATCGTTTAATGCGATATCATCATTAGTTAGCTCACAAGAAAGTCGTGATAAGTTTATGTCATACACACGAGGAGAAGAAAATAATAATGATGATTTTAATGGACCTATTATCAGTAAGTTGTTGTGGTAATATAATATGTTTTACTTTTTTGAGTTATTACACAATGGGATATCTCACAAATATAAAACTCTAACGTTTCAAAGATACTAGTGTCCTTGGCCAATCGGATATGCCATTATTGAAACCACTAACATTATTTGATGAGTTAAATAATCCGATACTTCATCAATATCCAAAGTTCAATATCCAAGAGTTTTTATCGGGTTGTACATTCGCATTAGAACAGTTTCATAAAGTAAAAGATGGGTTTCTACCCCGACTAGCACAGGCGTTTGATAAAGAAGATACAGCCAATAAATGGACGGACAGTTTAACCGACGACGAAATCGCAAATTTCCAAAAGATGATTACACCCGAATGCTATGATATTTGTTTGCAAGACAGTATGCAACGCGCTATAGCTGGCCATATGTATGAGCAAATGAAGAAAGAGGAACCTGGGTCTTTCACTGATATAATGAACCCAAATGTTGGAGACACCGAGGTTGGAAACATCGCCCTCGTATCTGTGCGCGTCGAGGAGATATACCCCCCTGTCTTTCGAGATGATAAAAAGAAAGACAATGATCCGGACGCGCCTCTTGAAGATGAATCTCTGTCACCTCCAGTAGATGATTCACAAGTAGTTTTACAAGTTGAGGTACTTTATGAGCTACAACAATCATCAGTTAGCGATAAGGGAGAGACGATGGAGAGGACTTATGTAATGGTAGGTAAATTCGAAGGTTGTCTAGCGGGCTATCCAAGTTCAAGTGGCGATGATGACCTAAAGTGGCGAATAGCATCGTACAGGCCTGCTGTTGAATGGGTTTAATATCCTACAAAAGATATTATAGATTCAGTTCTGAATTAAGATTACATGCTAGTATCGCGCTTAAGAGCTCGCTTCAAAAAATCTCTCTTTCTCCGTCGAGGCGTTGTTTCATCAGGAGTTGGCGCAGGTGGTGTATCGGAGTACACGGGCTCATCTTGCCTACTTACCGGTGTTGCAGGTAGATTAGTAGAGCCTTCTCTTGACCCACCTCTCTTATTCCGCCTACTACCTGACTTAACAGAGAGAGACGTTCTCTTGCCTGTACCCTTATTTGGGACAACACTAAGAGATAGGCGTCTAGGGGCGTCAAGAGACATACCACCAAATGAAGAATTCACACTGCCCTCAGTCATATGAAACATGTCATAAGCATCATTATCCAGGTCATCATCATCATCATCATCACCCGAACTAACACTGTTGTCATCCTCGTCATCACCGAGAGACGGTATCAGGCGCTTCACGATAGTGAGTGTTCTTGTGACAGATGGGTCTACACTCATTACCCTGTAGAACTTCGCTTCATCGAATTCTACACCATATTCTTGAAGTTGTAAGCTAATCTTGAGGACCAACATTTTAGTTTCAACTTTACAGAACCGTCCATCATTGTTCTTGTCACTAAGCATGACTATTTTTATGATATCTTGTACGATTCTCTGTCTCAGATTATCTCTCATTTGAGATAAGATTATTTCATTCTCCTTAACAAGATCGACTAGCTTATCAACATTCCCATGTTGTTCAGCTGCTATACTTCGAAGTTCAGCTTCAACTACAGTTGCTCTTTCAGCTTCAGGCTGAAGGAAGTCTATTTCCTCTGTGAGGGTATCAACTTCCATCTCTAAATGGTTGGCATCCTCTCGTAGCATGTTATTTAATCTTCTTAATGCTGATAGATGGGATGGGGAGGATAAGAAAGTGGTGAGAAATAAACACATATAATAAAAACACATCATATGATAATGTATAGGAACACATACCTGGAAGTTTAACTATACGAAATTCCTTGTATGCAGCATAGGGTACATTCGCAACTACCACTGCACCCATTACTATTACTGCAACAACCGGGGCAAATACTATTGATGCGGCTGATGCAACCACTCCTCCGATTAGACATGTTGAAACTAAAATTATGTGGGAGAAAGATATGAATAAATGATATAAAAGGGGAGAGATTGTATTATATGTATATCACAACTTACCCAAAGTGGTCTTTATTATTTGGAAAGCTGTCGGTTTTACCTTAACCGATACAGTTGAAGATGAATATAGAGAACTCTCATTACTCGATGCACTTGATATCGAGTCTTCATCTACTTCGATGAGGGGAGTTAGTAAATTATCTGCTTTGGAACTAAGCGCATGAACTTGCGCCTTCCCTCTCCAACTTCTCATGTTATATTATTATTATATTATCGACTACTATGTTTATTGCCATCAGGCAAGGTATTGCTATATTGTTTATTGTATTGGTTTGCTTTGAGAGTAGAAGCAACATTCTTGCTTGCATTTTTGTATTGAAAATTGAACGTCTGTCGAAAAAGCAATCACCAAGTAAATAGAACCTACACCAGCTCCTAGATCCTCTCAATATAAGGGTGTATATCGCTCCATGCAATAATAGGAGCAAAGAGAGGGAAGGTATTGTATACGCAGGCGCAGTATGGGCTTTCAGAGTATATACATCGGCATTGCAAAAGATCGTACAATACTCTCTCCCCCTATCATACCAGTTTGCAAAGTAAGGTGATACATAATCCATCATTACCCAGAGTAATGTCAAACAACAAGCTCATTCATATACGCGGTGTCCTCTTCCGATGTACAATTCGAGGCGGACATGCATCATTAGCAATAATAGTCACACATGATGATAGTGTATCTTCTGACCAGCAAGCAAATGTTAATGAGAGGATGGTACTAGTTGTAGTTAGGTTAGGAGGATCGGACTGGGGTACAACAAAGTTCGATGATAATAATCAGCCAATACACAATAAAAAAGTAGAGCAAGACAATCATGATATGATAACATTACGATCAAATATAAAACGATTATGTAAGTTGGGTAATGAGTTGGAGTTTTATGGTCATTATGCAGAGCAAGCTGATGTATTGCAAACTGAAGTTTCTACTACAAATGATACAAATACAAGTACATCAACTGATTGGCACAATTGGACGAGATTTATTGTAGATTATTATCTACCATCTACTAATACCAACTCTTCAGAGGCTAAAAGTAGTAATGTGCGCATCTATCAAGCATTAAAGTGGAATCCTATTCAATGTCAACAGACAAGATTACGATACTTTGAATCACCACCAAAGAAACAACATCAGAAAAAGAAGAAGAAGAATGTAACAGATGAATCTAAATCAAGGCATAGTGGTGGTGGCATAGGAAAGAGAAAGCAAGGTGAGATAGTGGCAAAGTTTTTGCTTTGGATGCTATCTAATGATAAAGAGAAGAGTTGTAGTGATAGTAAAGCAGTAGATGTGCCTCCAAACGACGATGATCAACAGTATTTGTTTATGCAACGATGGGAACCTCTGCACCCATCTCTCGAAGAGAAGCAATCAAACACATATGATACATTGACCACAAAGGAAAACACATGCACAACAACCCAAATGAGCGATACAGAGACATCCATCAGTGATGATACAATAAGAAAGAGTAACAGCAAACTGAACATTCTAGACGCCGCCGGTGGTGCAGGTCATGTTTCATTTGCTTTAGCATTAAGAGGAGTAAACTCTTGTGTTGTCGACCCACGCAAGACAGTCGGTAAACTCCCTGGTAGAGAGAGGAAAGTTCTCAAAAAGAACGAAGCTTCCTTCTCTGCTTACCGAGCTTGGTTTGGATCGAGGCCGAAAGGTGTAGACAGTTTCTATCGAGAAGGTTCTTCTGACAATAGCAATGATACAAGCTCAACACTGGAAGATCCTCTTTCACTACCAATTTGTTCAATGTGTTCCGAGGATAATCTTCTATCTAATTGCAACGCTATAGTGGCCCTACATCCAGACGAACCACCGGAATCATTGTTGAAACTGCTGTGGAGAATGAGATACCATTTGTGGTAGTACCTTGCTGTGTCTTCTCACGACTATTTCCTGAACGGATCAAACCTCTAGGTAAAGAAGGGGAAAACAATATTGTTAGTACTTACTTTGAGTTGCTTGATTGGTTGGTGGCAAAGCATCCAGCTATCAATGTAACTCGTTTACCATTTGACGGAGCCAACCTTGCTCTCTGGGCAACATTTGATAACGAAACTAGGTCTACCTAAGTTACTCAAGCTTGTCCTAGGTACTTAACTATACTATTGATTAGATGGTTGAGATGTGCCTGTAGTGAGTGCACATAGCAAGAAGTCTCCACTCTTTGGCCTTTTAACTCTTTTACAGGTGGGCAGCGGGCTTTCAGGAGGATACCTCAAAGGATACCGTTCATTGAACTACTTGATTTGATTTTAGATGTCTACATAGATAGGTATCCTACGATAGTTGGTTTAATTGTTTGTTGTTGGGAAGATAGAGTTGGTTGGAAGATAAATGGCGGTAATATACGGACAGGAGATATATAGCATCATTATCTAAAGAAGGGCGTAATATTGTCTCCACAAGGGCAGGCGGCACCTACAACGATTTAGGTACCTCCAATACATTTCGTTTTGGAACATACAAATACAAAATATGAAACTAATTGCATCACAAGTTGATATTCTACTTGATCATACACGGTCTTTCCTGACTAGATTGGAATTTCCATCATGGGATGAATATATAGAAGCATCTTCTACTGCAATTCATGATTTACGAGCTGCTAGTATATCATCTTGGAAATTAACATACATTTCATTCCGACCAGTATTTATATTATTGGGAATACTCAGTCACTACCTTGCCATATTACTACGAATAATTGCCAAACATTCAATAGCACATGGTTGGAAGGCCATTAAGGAGGGATATTATCAATTCCGTGTGGCATCAGTATGGTTTATTAAATTCCAGAGAGAGTTACCATCATCAGCTAGATATGCTGAATTAGGTGCACTGTCAGTATTGGCTACACTTTGGTTACTTCGTAGACATGTGAGAAAATATCACTATGCAGAACGGATAAGTAAATGGTATAGTAATAAGAAACGGTTGGCATTGAGAAAGTATCATAGAGGTGTGGAACGTGTTGCAGAGACCTCTTCTGTATTGGCAACGTTGTTACCCCATTTGCTATATCTAGCATTTGCTATTGCTATCAAGAGAGTAGTTCCAAGTTTGGTCACCTACTTTGCAACACGAACATACTTGTGTTCTATTATTAGTTTTTGGCATCCATTATATCTGACATTTTCAGTGTTGGGAAGATTATTACCTCATTTGAGAAAGTACAAAGATGCTGAATCAGAATCCGAGGATCATACATCCACAAAGTCTAGAAAGAAAGAAACAACAACTCCATCTAAATTGAAGCAACAGAAACAACAAAAGACTGAATTGGAAGAGCTGAGAGTAGAAGCTATTGATTTACTCAAGTATTGGGTAGTTTCTGCAATCCTACTTGCAATTGTACGCACTGGAAAGCTCATGCCAATAATTGGACAAATACTCAATGTAACTGATACTACTATGGACACTTCATCAACAACAACTCCTGCTGCCAAAGGTTTCTTTAACAGAACTACCAAAGATACTGGACTCTACTCAAAACTTCGTCTTTCTGGTAAGTTTGTGGAGGAAGTTACACTCGGTTTCATGATTTGGCTTCGGTTTATGCCAGCTTCGATAACAGGTGATGAAGTAAAAGACAACGTGACAAACGCTCTATCTCCAATGAGACCATCTACTATCGGCGCCAAGAAAGCTCCTCTTGGAAAAGTAAGAATGGAATCGAAGGGCGTTGATAAGCACAGACCAGTGGATATCCTATATAGCAAGCTGTCTCCATTTGTCCTTTCAGCTATGAATTCATCGGCCTTTCTTACGAAGAGAGCGTTTGGAGACTCTCGAAATGAGGGGTCCACTTTCATGTTGGGAGTGATTCAAAAACTGCAGTCCTTCCTTGACCTATTTGTTTTGGTGAGACTGATAAAGAAAGAAACGAAAGATTGGCTTATTGTAACCATGGTTGAGAGCTCGGCGTTGTTGCCCGCACTCACCACATTGTTGATGCCAAGCTACTTTACAAACTATGGAGTTATATATGTGAGCCTTGTCGTACCTGCAGGGTATTCCATTTCATGTTGCAATGAAATACAAACATCTAGTTCTGCTGAGATGATTGACAATGTGTTAGTGCTTGAAGAAACTTCTCGCTATCTCCAATTTTGGATGGTACATGCAGGTATTACATTACTTCTCGCATCGTTTGCACCACTATTAGCTTGGATACCATTGTCAACACACGCTACATGGTTACTGTGGGCATATATTCAATTGGAGTCCAGTACATTAAAGTTTTATGGCTGGTTCGAGAGTGAGCTGGGAAAGAACCCTAATGAGACTGCTGTTGTGAGCACGACAAAGAGAATCATTTCCGCCTTACCATCGAATGTTGATGCAAGCGAGAAGGTTGAACAATCAGAAGGAGACGACAAGAAAAAAGTTGAATAGAATTCATTTTATTAATCATATTGTTGGTTCGACTCATAACTGGTAATGCCAGAAAGGATCTTTCCATTATATGACATATAGTACTATCTACCTCCTACCACTCCTACCCTTGACTAAACTACTCCGTCTGGATGACTTCTTCTTATCACAAGTCATGAGTGATAATCCTGTTGATCGTGACGGATCCATGGCATCGCCGCCACCACCCCCACTACCACAAGATGCTCTAACATCGTCGTCTGCCATATAAAACATATCATAAATATCATCATCATCATCCTCACTATCATATTCATCATCGGTACCACTACTAACACTACTTCCATCATCATCAGCACTCTCAGCCTTGGGAAGTAGCTTCTGAACAATGGCAATAACTCCGGGTACCGATGGGTTGCTCCCGATAGCTTTTAGGAACTTATCAGAATCAAATTGTACACCATACTCTTGTAATGATAGACGAATACGAAGGGCTAATGTCTTGGCTTCTGATTTGTCTATAGTTTGATCATTGTCCCGATCACTCTTGACGACAATTGTGATGATATCTTGAACGATTCTTTGTCGTAAGTTGTCCTGTATTGTAATGAAAGGAAAACAATGAGGTAAGATTATGTGAATGGTGTGAATACCATATCATACTAATATAAAGCACACTCTCTTACCCTCATCTTGGCTAGAATGATTTCATTCTCTTTCACTAATCCAACGAGTTTATTAACATTAACCTCCTGCTTTTCAGCAATACCTCTAAGTTCTTGTTCAACAGATGCAGCTCTATCAGCCTCTGGTTCTAATAAATCAATCTCTTCAGACAAATCGTCAACGGCATCTTCTAAATTGTTTGCATCCTCACGTAACTTATTATTCATGGCACGTAACGATGGTATTTTATCCAATTGACGTTCTTTGAAGAATGCATAGGGTGCATTTGCAATGCATATACCGCCCATGACAAAGATGGCAATGGCCGGAGAGAGTACCATTGCACCAACTGATGCAGCACATCCTACTGATACTCCAATGTAGACTGCAGTGAAAGAAGGATGATGTATAATATGTTAGTATTTTCGCGGCATACCTAGAATGATATAAAAACCCTGCAATGCCTCCGTGATAGGCTGCTCACTGCTCACTTCAAATTAAGACCAGTTGACAACCACATAATTATATCATTATAATGAATATAATAACTCACCTAGAAATGTCTTAAGCTTTTGCAATGGTCCCTTCTTAACTGTCTCCATCTTGGAACTAGCATTCGAATCATCACTATCTATACTAGATTCTTCATCTGATAATAATGGCGCAAGCATTCCCTCAGCCTTTTTGCTTGCCACCGTACGTGCAGCGAACATTGTACTCGACATTAATTTGTTTATATGCTACTATCAATTAATTAACCACGCGCCGATAATAACAGGCGGCAAATATATCACCAATTAGTACACTTCAGGCTATCGTTGGCAGGTTAAATCCCTTCCACCACTATTACATTGCCGCTACTCTATAGCTCGTTACACAGTGCGTGTGCGAGATTAGGAACTATCTTTATGTCACTGACTTCCGGTATCCTAAAAAACTTCTACTCTCATAATTCGTGGTTTGAGTGTTTGAATTACTATTGACTATAAATTGTTAGACAAATATGGTGAAGATATCGCATGCATCGTCTCCTATACGACGTCCTCCTCCGGCGGTGATGTTAGAAGAGGAAGATGAGCCATATATCGAACCAAATGAGCTTGCATTAAATTCATTTTATAATGATACTACAACAACACCACTCCACGAAAATTACACAACTGAACAAAGATCATTACCAATAAATCCATTGATAGTAGAGGAAGAAATGAATGAATTTGATTTTGCAAATCATGATAATCATAAAAGTTTTCGTAGACGGCGTGGAGATGGTATAGATAATACCAACATTTCGTGTGAAAATGATGCACTGATTAGCAATACAAATTATTATACCAACAATACACAACAACTACAGCATCAGCAGCACTCACAACACTTTACATCCAATAATACTATCCATAAATCATCATCAAAACATTTAACATGGAATAGACTAAATGCCACTCTATTTATAGGACAAGCACTTCTGTCTATTGCCACCACAGCCCCAATAACATTAGTACCACATTTTGCATTATCATTAGCAGGCACTAACGAAGATGAAACATGGAATTATTCACCCTATTACAATATGGAGATATTAGAAGTATACGATGAGAATGGTAATAGGAAACGTTGGATACCATTTCGTGTTAGAAGATCCAATGGTAACAACAACAATAATAATGAAATAAACAGCTCTTCAATATTTGCATCACATTTAACAGCCATTGTTACACTTGTCACTGCCATGGGAAAGTTTATTAATGGTCTATTAGTTGATTTGGCAGGTGCACGACGATTATTACTTGTTTATGGTATATGTACAGGATTGGCATTGATTGGATTACGATGTAGTAACACGCCAGGAAGTGCCATTGCATGTTGCGCATTGATAGAGTTTTTCAATTCAATCAATTGGCCTGCTAATATTGTAATACTTGGTGCACATTATGGTACAAGTGGTGGTAGTGGTAATACAGCTGATTCAGATGGAATGTTCGAGAGAGGTTTATATGTCACATCTCTTGCCTGTCGATGTGGGTCTCTCCTTATCATACCACTATCATCGCTATTGATTAAATGGACTAGTTTAACTTGGAGAGGTGTGGCAGGAATAGCATCATTCGCAGCCTTCAGTGCAGTTGTAGTATTCTACATTTACCTCACTGATTCTCCCGGCAAGCGTCATGATCCACAAAATCCAATATCAGAACAAGTTGAGAAGAAGAAAACTGTTTATAGCAATGTTCCTTCTCAGAATGCATATCATCCAACATTTCATTCATGGACTCCAAAAGAACAAACAATATCAGAAAGAGCGAGTAATTTTGGTAAATCTGTATTTGTCACAGTGCTACCATCTATTAGAGCTGTACTGAAATCTCGAGTCTTTTGGGCTGTTGCTATTGCTCATGCTGGTGCAACAATGGTTAAATCATCAGAGAGGATACTGGGAACATACTTTAGAGACACATCTTATGGGGTTGTTACAGAGAGTAAGGCTGGCGCCATGACAGTATTCTTATCACTTGGTATGCTAATGGGATTGCTTGTTGGGGGTAAAGCTTTTGCAAGAGCAGCTGAAAAAGAACAGGGCAATAACAATATACAGTTAGAAGGAGGGCAAGGCGGCGGCCAATCGTCTCTGATAGATGCTGCACAAGTTGGTACCAAGAATATGATTGCCTTCTTCTACTGCCTGTCAATATGCAGCTGCTATATACTTTCATTCCTTGCCATGCCATTTGTTAGAAAAGCATTGCATTTGCCTGTATTGGTACTGATACTGCAAGTACTCACAACACTGTTTCTTGGCTT
>Ga0214480_100742_pt1 | contig 15853 bp, 12 predicted proteins | sample M1_20Mar14CPVII9_3_FD_165042 | JGI IMG/M metagenome (GOLD analysis project Ga0214480, IMG submission 165042) | Marine eukaryotic communities from Monterey Bay, California, United States - M1_20Mar14CPVII9sort6BwellE17 | ecosystem: Environmental > Aquatic > Marine > Unclassified | place: USA... | reverse complement strand
TTGTTCCCAATATCTCACCATATCCAGTATATATCTTTGTCTTTGCTTCTGACAATTTGTTTTGAATATTTGTTTCAGTCTTTGACTGTTGTATATCATCAAGACTAGAAATCAGTGAAACAACTCATCGAACTGAATCGCTGTAGGATAAACTCAATGGTAGACAATCCATACTTTAAAGAGAACGAGAAGAAAAAAGCTGGCGAATGCCGAGATGGAAGATCAACTTGTGAAGACTGTAGAACAACTGACATATCTAGTATATTATCAGCACATTTAACAATATGTCAAAAACCCTGGGAATGCCATCAATACTGGGATGATCACGCTCAAACATTATGTTATCAGCTACACAGTAATTGGTTTAGAATACGGAGAAGTTTTGAGGAGTCAAGGCCTGATGACTTGAAACAGTTACCTGATATTCAAAGTTCATTCCAACCAGATCTTTTTCATGGATATTGTACATCACCAGGTCATAAAGGATACTTGCCAATAGAGATATAATGATACAATGAATCAAATTGGAATGGAGCCTGTGGCATATGGAAATATTGTTATTTCTTTTTCTGATCTTTCTTTGGGTTCTTCACTCTCTCTTTGCATTGAACACCCACGTGGCGATGTGTCTTTGATTTCTTATCTTTCTTTGCCTTTGTTTTCATCTCCTCTTCAGACTCTTCATCGGTGTCTGGAAAATATAAAGGTGTATCCTTGGTTAAGTTGCATGTTAGGACATTGTCTCTAAAGAAACTGTCAAGTTCAACTGATGAATCATCATCACCATAATCTTCATTCTTCAATTTGAGAAGCAATCTTTTTATACCTTCCAGATTCTTTGAAGTCCTCTCCAATTTATAGTTTGTGTTCCAAGCCAATCTTTTGCTCTTGATGCCCAAATCTGTCTCTTGTATTGCTGTCAAATCTTCTTGAGCACATTTTACTCTGTGAAGAGCATTATTGATGGTTTTAGCTGTGTTGCTCTCACTGTCAGATGTCATCATGAAAAGACGGAGATTCAGATGCTGGACGATAACAATTGTGGGAAAATGGGGATTCTGTTCTAAATCTAGAACGTTCTAACTTTTAGAACAGCGTTTTAACTCCCATTTAGAACTAATGTTCTAGATTTTGAGAGCTCATAATTTTGATTTGCAATTGATTGCATCGTCGTTCTTTGTTATTGGTTGCCATTCGTTGGATTTGCATTCGATTTGTCTTGTATTTATCATTGCTTTGCATTTGTACATGTTGTTTACTCTCCTCCAGCGTTTTTCCGTGTTTGATTTGACCTCTTATCGGCTAATTGAGATCAACAAGAGCATTTTAGAGAATCCAAATATAAAATAACATTTCACATGCAAGTCAACTGAAACAACATCAGAACGCTACTACCATGAGCAACGAGGGCCGCAGGTTCTCGTTCTCATGTTAGTAGCGTTCTCTTTTAGATTACAATAGCAACCTAGCATCTCACTACCACACTCTAGTGTTCTAAGTTCTCGTTCATGGGAGTTATTTGGCTGTTCTAGAATTCTAGATTTAGAACAGAAATCCCGTATCTCCAATTGTGAGTTTTTTTTTTTTTACAACAAAAAGTGAGATGATGTTTCTTCTCACTATGACCTTCACACTGAAAAAGTTATTATTGATTGGCGGCTTGATACCTCTAGATAGTTGTTATATTACATATGACAGGACAATGTATAGTTCTCCGGTAAAGAAAGATGGTGATAGTACATCATCATCTACATCGTCACCAGCTCGTAGTAGACATAATGCCGGTCTCTCGCCCCGTCAAAGGCGATTACTGCAAGCAGCAAAACGAGCAAAGGCAAAGAATAATATTATTGGTACCGATGATAAAACAACTAATACATCAGGAGATCATAATATAATTGAAGATTCTAAAGTAGCTGCAAATAATAATTCATCATCATTTATTTGCAGTATACCATCATCACCCGCCTCGCCAACTACTATACAAAATACATCTCCAACTAAATTTTCAGTTGGCAGTACACCAATAAATGAACTCAAGAGTTCATTATCTAGTATATCTCCTATTCAACATCAATCATCAATTGGTGATTCCTCTTCTCCGGCAGTATTATCTACTTCTCGACCAATACATGAATTTAATACACCACCACAAAAAATAAGTAGTGATGATAGTATGAAATATAGCAGTGTTGGTATTACTACATCTAAAAGTACTAACAGATCAAATACTAGGTTAAATAGAAGTAGTAATACAGCTACAGTAAATAGAAGTAATAATGCAGCAAGTAGTAATATTGCATCAATTGACAATAGTTTACAAAGATTAAGTATAAAACCTTCAGCTAGAGACACAACTTCAACTCAAAGAAGTAGAAGTAATAGTCATGAACAGAGATTAAAAATCAATAGCAAATGGCAGGCAACTGCAAATAAGTATAATCATGTCATACCACCTCCATCGCCTTCTCGGGGTTCGCCTGGATCAGTAGAAGAACAATATCAGCAAGGAGTTGAAGATGTAAAGTATGAAGTTGGAACAGGAGAGGATGGTTCACCAACATTGAACGTTGTTCGGGGTAATGTTAGTGATCGGATACGAAAGTTTAGCAGTAGTCCTTCTACTAGAAATGATCTTGATCAGATACAGGAGACGAGTAAGTTAATTCATGTCCGACCTGTTGGTGAACATAAAAAGAAAACAATTGGTGAATCGTCTATTCAAAGAGAGGAGAGTCAGATGAAGAGAGGACCAATGCATGAAGAGAATATAGCTGATTTAAAGTATGTCAAGCAAAGCATCAATCCTGCACAAAAGACAAGTCGACCCGTGCAAAAGTTGAGACATGAAATACCCCGAAATGACATACAACAAACTAAACCTCAACGAAATCCATCAGATGAGAATATAAGGAAATCACAACAATGGCATCGTACTGTGAATCAACAACAACAGCAACAGAGTAGTCAGAAACAGATAAGATATCCATCAGATGAGAATATTGGTAGTGGAAATGAATTGAGATATTATCGAATTACTTTTCGAGGAGTTGTTTCACTGATTTCTAGTCTTGATGATATACAACAGTCAAAGACTGAAACAAATATTCAAAACAAATTGTCAGAAGCAAAGACAAAGATATATACTGGATATGGTGAGATATTGGGAACAACATCACCTGAAATAATCATTCCACTGCCCAAAAAGAATGACAATAATGATGATGGAAGCAATTCAGAGAAGAAACAGACATTTGCACGAGCTATTCGAGTTGACTCCATATTAACAGGGGGATATGGCACTGATCTAATTGACAGTTTAGATTTGCTCAAATCAGTAGATGAAAGTATAACCAACCACTCAGAAGGTCATTATGGATATCTATTATTAACATCCCAACAATCTATCATTGCCAAGCCGTTGCCGTCAAGTATCTCTACTTCACTCCAATCAACGACCAATACAAAGTATCAAACCGGACAATTTACATATCGTGTCAGTTCTTCTTCACCCATACAAGTATTGTCTGGACCTGCTGTTGATGCTACACCGTTAGGAATGGGATTACTACCTGATACAGTTCATGAGGTATCATTTCGTATTACGATACCACTATCACTTCCCGAGGACAATTATAATGATCGTTTGGGTAGTGCCGGTATTGATGACACTTTTGGAGATGACGAAGATCCAGCTGGTGAAATAACATTCCTCAGGTTGTCAAAACGACGAGGGTGGCTGGCTGATCGAAGAGTTGATGTTATTGATGATCATAAACTTCGTGTTTCCTATCTCATGCATGAAGAAGAAGATGAACAAAGTACTAGTCTGTTGGGAGGGAGGTCTCTACAATCGCAAAGTTTTGAGGATACATCATCACTCAACTCATCAGCGCTGAATTCTACAGCCAACTCGTCATTTTATGCATCTGTTGTTGCATCATCGGTGGCAACGCCTACAAACATAAAGACAAGACGGAGAAGGAATAGACGGGGTGTTGTTGAAAGAAGTAGAGTAAAGCCGTTGACGAGTGCATCATTGCCATCAGCTGTAGTACGGGAACACAACAATCATTCATCGTTTGAGGAGGCTGGTTCATCCATTACTGGAGGTGGGACGGATGTTGCATCACATCCATCTGTTTCAATTGATGAACCACAGACCAAGTCTTTCTATTTAATGAGAGTTCTTGCGCCACATGGGTTGAAGATTCTCGATGCTCCACACTTTCAAGTGTCAAGTCTGATACACAGTCCATCTCCTCATAAGCTCATGAATCCTCGTCATAGCCCAACATCACCTGGTATATCACCATTTGCTCGGACTAATGCAATGATTGGTTCAGCTGAGAATTCACCAACACAAACATCCATAGCATCAGGCAGAAAACGTCTCACTCCTAGAGTAAGATTCTTGCCACGAGGTCAAATATTTGAAGCATTATCACGCATGGATAATACAGGTGATAGTAGTCTATACACCAATGGACAGGGCTTGATTAAGTTGGCAGATGGAAGTGGATGGGCCATTGTACCACATCAACAAGACTTGATAAAGGGTAATCATGCCAATACATCAATATCATCATTTGAAAGTATTAATGCTTATGAAGAAATTGGGAATGCTGTAATACCTTTTGTCCAATCTAGTCAACAACTTTCACAACAGTATAGAATGACACCACCGAAACAACACCAACAGATGCAAGATAGTACATTGTTGGATCGGTCATTGAAGGATGTAGTTTGGTTACGAATTGCTGCTCCTTTAAATGGTATTAAAGTGCTACTGCCACCTCCTCAAGAACAGAAATCTATCAATGCTAATAGCCCACATGTGCAGAAAAGAGAAACACCACCAAAGCATGGAGTAAATACATCCACTTCTCAAGAATCTGAAGTTGCCTCTTCTGTAGTTAGCAACTCATTTTTTGATTCCGTGTGGAGTAGAGTTACGCCATCAAAGGATAGAGGGCCTCAGCATGACAATGGACAGACAAAGTTGAGGTTACCACAAAACAAACAACAGCAACAACAACCAGTGATTCCGGTCATACCCTGCGGAATGGTCGTCCCTGTTGAGCCGTGGGATACAAGTACTAGTACAAAGAGCTTTTCTCGTCTGTTCAATGGCCAAGGATGGATACCTCGTTGCTTGGGTGAAGAAGTGTATGCATACGAAGTGAGTACTCCTGATATTAGAGTTGGATCCTTTTGGTTTCGAGTAAAGTCACAGTCTGGTTTAGATGTGAAGCATGGACCATCACAATATGCTCCTGTAATCAAAGCTGACGATAACACCTCATTTCGATTCGAGTGTGGAGAATTTCTTCGAGCGTCAGAGCTACTGACTGTTTTCAACAAGAGGTCGCATGATGGGGAAGAAGATGATACTTCAGAATCTTTTGCAAAGTTATATCGAAGACGTAATCACAAACAAAACAATATTGACGGTGACAAACAACCATTGTTAGATCGTTTCTCTTCGCTTCAATCAATTGTATCACCTGGTGAGTGGGTTCAAGTTCATGGAAATGGTCAGCTATTACTAGAAGAATGTACAGAAGCACCAGTTATCGAACGAAACCGCATCGGATGGAAGTATACTGTGATTTGCAATGCTGTCTATGTCCATTCTGGTCCTTCATTACATGCAAAACTTGTTGATGAGTTGATATTCAAACAAGAGATAATTGTAATTGAGAAGGTAACTGGAAGTTGGTTACGCCTCAAGACTGGAGGATGGGTATGCAGTACAGACAAGAATGGTCAAGAAGTTGTTCAGCAGCAGCAAGGTGGACTTAACAACGGAAGTACTGATCAACACTCCCAACGAATGGTTCGACGGATTCTAAACCGAAGATGAAGAGTGTTGTCAATAATCCAAACATGCACATAACATAATTGTATAACTGTGTATAATTGTATCACCTAGCGAGTTAGCTGTTTAGTTGATTTTCTCTGCATTTGTACCATAACTTTATTACCGAAAATGAACATCATGTGCTACCATACATGCTCGAGATCTGTATTTACAACAATATCGATTGTCATCGGATCATCTACACTTTCTGCATTGCAATACTTCGTCTCTATCACTCCTCTATCTATAAAGTATGTCAATTCTGCTAACAACCAGCCACCTACTAAACAACTTGCCGAAGTTTAGCCGAAGATCGAAATTAGATTTGTCCGGGGGCAAAGGACCATCTCCCTCTTCTCATGAGAATCAACTGTGAGTTCTTATGGAAATGTGGAATCTAAATAATTCATTCTTGATCTTAAAAGCCTTTTTCCCATCCCCAGCTCGACTTGAGACACTCAAGCAGTGGAGGATGTTGAATTTTCTCTAGAGGCACGCAAAGCATAACTCATCCAACCATAAGTGCAATGTGAGAGATAGATAGAAGACAACATTATCACAACTCGGCCGTATGGCCTTGTTATGGCGGCCACGTGCCGCCAATATACTACTCTTATACTAAGGGAGGTACTCTCTCGCCAGAGCTCTCAGGGATACCGACGGGACTTAAATTCCACCTGCCGAACTCAGAACAACAATACAAAGCAATCAGTGTAGTCCTCTCCTTGCCGCGTATGCCCTACTACCACCTACCATAATACGACGGAAGGCGTGATATTCGTATATTGTTGAAAGTGTTTTACGTGAGTTGTGTGATTTGTACCGTTTTTAGCAGACAACACACACCCAATCGACAATAAGATAAGTAACTGCACCATCATCTCATCTCAACAACTATTACCACCCCAGCAAACCCACACAATAAATATATGACAAGAGTGGTATTTATACGCGAATTTACGTATAATACCACATTCAGTAGCACCACCTACCAAACCAAACTGCTACCAATACCACCTACAATATAAACAACAAACAAACAACAATTCTTTCACCACCCAACTATCCACCGTCTCAATAAACCATCACAATAAATATCTGACAAGAGTTGTATTTACAAAATTGCATATAATAATATCTACAGTTGATAACATCACAGCACTACCAGTATACAAATACCCCAAACCAAATAACAAAAATATTTCATAACAACCTTATTATTTTATTTATTGAACAAATATCTAACAACATATCAAAATGTCAGGTGATAGTTGGGATGTGGACAAAGTAACTGCTTTATTCTCACAAGTATGTCAAATTGGTACACATGGGAACGGGATCTTAGCATCATTTTTTGATCCAGAAGAATTCAAAGAGGCTATTTATCCTTCAAAGAATGAAAGTCCAACCTTGGCACCTTTGCCTACTCCTCCCAATCCAACTGATAATCCAGTAGCATTTGAGCACTTCTTCAAAACTCAAATGGTTTCATGGTTCTATGATTTCTTACTTGAAAATGGTCAATTTGATGATAATAGATACTCTAGGAATTTGGTAGAGAGGATTAACAAAGAGACTGATTTAGCAGAGAAGATTAATTTGCAGTTTCGAGCAATTACTGGAGATACTATATCGGATAATCAGTTACAAAAGAAACATGTTAAACCACCGCCCCGTGAAGAATGGACCGTTCCCGTTATACTTGCCTACTGGCGTTGGGTGAAGCGCACAGCATCTTTACCTGGCATGGTCCGAGGAGTTTATGGCGGCACAGAAAGTAAAGAAAGGGCATTTATACAGGATGTACCCTACCCCATTGGCTCCATGCGTGATGCAGGTGATCCTACAACGGATGATGATACATCAGATGCCGCACAAGGTCACAACATTTCGTACTTTTACCGATACCCAATGATTATTGTTGCTTTGTACATTAACAATTTCATCAAGTTGAAATCACTCGGTAAATTACGTGCTGATGCTCCAGAACATGGATTGACAATGGATGAATTCCATTGGTCCAAAGCCAATACTTCTTCTTTTAGTATGGTTTGTGTTGTCGGCAACAGTAATATTATTGGTGAGAATAGATTGACAGCTTTAGCAAACAGTGTGGTGAAAGGTTACCATCATATCATTATTGATGATACTGTTGTGTTTACAACAGAGAAGGGTGAAAAGATTTCCATGGGATTACTTTGGATTCTTAAGCGGATGCATGCTTGTCATCTTCTATGCCATAGGGAAGAGAAGTTGAGTAGTGGAACATTAGCATGTTATTGTATGAGCCTGTCCCATCTTATTGCTGCCGATGTTGAAGTCAATGTAAAGGTGAGTTCATTTATTTGATGTGTGATTGTAACTTTTAACATATCAAACTTACAACTCTTCTCTTCTCTTGCGTGCAGAATCATGAGCAATGTCCTGCTCGAGAGCTCACCATCACCTACGATGCAAAGGGTTCGGAGAGGCGTACGCTACGTAACTTTTGTGAATGTTGCAATCATGAAGGAAACCCCTCGAATGCATTGTGTAGGAAAACGCTTACAATCACCCCCGATACACAAGACAAATACAGAGTAGCCAGCGAAGTTGTAGGTAAATGTGTTATTGTGTCTTATGAGGCACAGCAACCAATCATGTCTCAAATGGATAAGAAACCAAGGACAATTGCATCAAATACACCGGATGATTCAGCGGTTCATACGTCTGTATTGTTGCCTAATGTATACAACAACGGTACACATATCGACCCCAAACGTAAGTGTAGTTTGTGGATCAAGTATGTTCATACCATTCTTGTCCCTTACATTCCATTGCCGTGCATGTATTATTCATTAGGTTATGTCTTGTTTGGGGGTGATACAGAAACTAGTGGTTTATCAATAGAAGATGACCGTGTACTTGAGCTTGGTGTTGCTTTAGTTGCAAGTTCGGTTGATGGGACGGATGAATATAGAGGTAAGAAGATTATCTTGTGATTAGTATTTGATTTCATAATACTTCTACTGACATGTTATTTATACACAGCATATGTTTGCCCAGATGGGGATTACATTATACAACCAGGAGCAACCAACGTCAATGGTTTAACCAAAAGCAAGCTTAGAGGCTTTAAAGGTACTGCTGAAGAGATACAGAACTCCATGGAATTTCTTTCTTCGAAAAAGAATGGACGTGATCTTGTTCTTATTGGGCATAACATTAAAGCCTTTGACCTTCCTTTGATTCGAGCTGAGATGCGCCGGTGCAATCTTGATACCAGTTTGCTCACTAATGTATGCACGCATTACATTGATACTCTTGCCATTGCCAAAGACAGTGATGTCTGGGAAGACATTGATTATGCCATCCCGACACCCCAATTCCCTGATGACAAACCGTTCAAACTTGAGAATCTATACAGATATTTGTTTAAGGATAAGCTCCCTGACGCACACTCGGCACTTGGAGATGTTGATGGATGCTTAGCAATTCTGTTCAAGTTAGACCCTGATCTCAAGTTTGCAAAGAAACATATGAAACCAATCTCTTCATGAGAAAGTACAAGAGTAGTTAATACATATTAGTATATAGATTTTCTAATTTGGCAGCAAATATATGTTAGTATTATGTAGTGAAACTCGCCCACCCTGCACCATCTGGTACCGCTGCACCCGAACAACAATACCAACAAATTCACACAACACTTAATCCCCAACCCCATTCATCGATTCGTCCTCCTATGCCCCAATAACACCAGTGGCGGCTACCCCAGCGGCTTCCCCGGCACCTTCATTACTAGTCCAACGCGACCAACGAAAGTAATGCTCAGCAGATTTTCCCTCCCACTCTTCATCAGTTTGACGTGCATCATACTCCACTTCCCCATCTTCAAGTTCGGTACCAATCCTGACAGGTCCAGCTCCAACAAATGCTAAAATATTACTAATAACATCATATTTGCCAACCATTAACGGAATGTGACCGCCAACAAATACCAATGCACCTGCATAATAAGTTTCCGCCTTCTTCATTTGAACCCTCCACTTCCTATTCATAACTGCCAACTGAGCCACATTTGGCTTGTTCCGAGAGCCATCTTTGTTCTTCGTATGTTGAGGAGTAAAGTTGCTTGGAAGAAAACGTTGTGGGTTTGGGATCAAATCCTTATCAAGAGCAAACTGAAAGAGTCCTTCACCACCATCATTCTCCTTCCAAGCTTTAACCGCGTATGTTCGTCCAAATGTCTTGTTCACAATTTTGCCTGTTGTTACTTGACCAAATACAGCATGTTTAATTTGATCACTACCAACGACAGCACAGTTTGTCTTCCTCCCCTCAAAAATTGTTGACACGGTAACCAAACGCCGTCTCAATGAAGATACAACATCTCGATAACGGCTTTCAATGGGGAAAATACTACTATCCACATACTCTTCTCGTTCACCCTCGGGTTGTGCTTCAACATAAACTGATGGAAGTAATATACCATGATTAGTATAGACTGCATGAAGTGTAACTTCACATGGCCAATTCTTAACCGCAAAAGGATAACTATGATTTCTTGCATTCTTAATGATTTTCAATTTAGCGTATATATCACGTCCTATCCGGAGTTTAGCAATAATTCTTCCATTTTTATTGCCCAATCTCAATTGACACGGATTAGCAAACTTTGACAATTCTAGGATTGGATCAATGGGTGGTGCCTCAGAAGATGCTTCAGAAAATGCTACTGATGCATTTGAGGAAGGAGGTTGGCGAGGAGCAACTACCATTGATGATGATACATTGTTAGAAGAAGGCTCAACATTGTTACCCTCCGGTGCACCTAAACCATTTAATGATAAATTACGGGATACGTTATCATGTGATTCGTCACCGTTCATCAGGCGACGTCGATTAGTCGGACGCGGACGTTGACTAGGAGAAATCGACGCACCAGAAAGCCCTTGTGCTAATTCTACAACCTCAGGAATTGGAGGATTGTTTACGCTTGGGTTATCATCTGCAGGCTGAAAAACAACTGCATTGATTGGCGGGGCAACAGATGATGCATCTGACAGAGACATGATATAAATAGCTTGTCTCTATAAATGAACAATTAATCCAACCGTGTTTTATATGCTGCAATATCTATTAGACAGAAGTAGAACTCTCTGTATTGTATAGTCCAGTCAATGACCTTTACATAAATTACTAAATTAGTCAGAAAAAGAAAGGACCTACTAACTACGTCCCTTCATTCTCACTTCTCTCGTAGAATAATTTTGTACATAAACATACCTTGACTACTAACTACGTCCATACAAAAGCGAGTAGCGAGCATTACATTGCAGTAAGCAAGGTAGGTTTTCCAGCTCTTTCTTCCCCATGAGGATTCCCGGGACCCTTACCGCCGCCAACTTGTCGAGATCCATAATCTACATCTAGTCTTTTGTGTATTATAACTTCATTTGCAGATAGGCCAGGATACATATCTTCTTCGTCCACAACAAACTCAAGAATATCATCACCTGATGATGATGTGTAAGATGCTTCTAATGTCCAAGTACTCAATGGAGCAACATTGCCATTCTCTTGTACTGCTCCTAATTCTAATCTTGGATTAGTACTACCACAACTATTGCTATCGTTTCGTTGAAAAAGTACAACATCCATTATCATTAATGAGTTAAAGTCAACATTAGATGATATTTGTATAGTTTGTGATGATGATTCTGATGATTGTTGTTGCAAATAGGTATATCTAGTCTGTCGATGACAAACTGATGTTTGAAATGCAGATATGTTATATATTTGCAATACACCAATAAGAATGTAAGTAAAGTGTGTCATGTTGCTAATTCGATACAAACTAAACAGATATCTCGATGAACAAATGAAGAGATATGTAATCCCGATACTACTTTTTAAGATTGACAAATATCTGATTGCTATGGGATATATGAGGTACAATCGAGCAAGAGGAAAGTAATCTTATAGTAAAGGGGGAGATGACCGTTTAAACCAATAAACTAACAGGATTATATTTACTGGGCTATGGATGTTATCCAATCTAAGTAGCACGGCGTTCAACCTCGCAACTACAACTAGAGATGAACTGAGAGTAGTTGGTTTCTATCCATGGTTGGTTGCAGCAACTTCTTGACCTTATTGATCGATCGACCTCAGACCTCATACACAAAAAGGTGGGCCCGTGACAGTCTCACAAGACCATGATCGTACAGTGCATATAAAGATCTTATACTTCAATTCTATAACTGTGATCTATACTGACTATAGCGGCAGCATGATTGTGTTACACATCTTTCTGACTAAACTCTCATAATTTAGCCAAAAATTGATACCATCCAGCACAAGTTCACAAGAATATCAGCCAATATCCCGTTAACGTTGTCTAATATTAATATATTGACTGGGTGTACTAGTTGGTACTTTGTTGTTTAGCTGAGAGTTCTGCTGAATAAAAAGCGGCATCGGCAACTGCAGACCGCAAGTAGTAATCGGTTATCAATATGATAAAACGACCCTCTTCATCACCGCCATCATCTTCATCTTCAACTATGGCAGAAGTGGATCATAATGGCAAAAGGAAGAAACATTCTACGGGGAGTCTCCATCGATACATGATCATCAATGGCAAGCTCATTGTCATGATTATCACAGCATTACTAAGTTCTGTATTCTTGATACCTCCGATAAAGATCATAATGCAGCAATCGACAACAAGACAAAGTAATGACAGTAGTAATACTAATACACAACAATTGCAAATACCACCCTGTCCAAATAATCCATGGAAGGAGGAGGAGGATTTAAGAGGCAAGTGCCCAGGTGACTTAAAACCATTCAGTGGAGCAAGTTCAATATCAACATGTGCATCAACATGTTGTGATAATAGTGAGTGTATAAGCTGGCAGTATCGACAAGATGTAGGCTGTTTACAAGGAAAAGATGTAAGATTAGGACAAGAGAAAGATGGCGTGTCTGCCTGGTGTAGTGACCACCCACCATATAGATGGAACGGTGCATATCTTAAAGTTCACAAGGAGAAACACAAAGGTATGGAAGATAGTGAAGTACGCCGAAAGGGCTGCAATGAAGAGACGTGGAATCCAAATGAAGAAATAGGACAATGTTTTGGATTGGGAGATGTCAAACCTGGTACTCCTAGTAATAGTGCACTGGAATGTATGAAAGCTTGTTGTGCATCAGATAAGTGTAATGCTTGGCAATGGAATAAAGAACTAGGATGTTTCTATAGCGGCGGGATGCATGGATGTCAAGAGAACTTAGATCCAATCACATTCGAACCCTTTGTCGGGAGAAGAAAGTATTTAGCAACACGAAAGTATATAGACAAACACAACAAACCGTGGCAAATGACAATGTGATTTGGAAATAGAGGGCAGCGGGATACAAACGAGGTCAATAATGGTCTAGTAAGACCAATATAAACAATAGCTTCTGATCTTCTATTGGAGCATACCATCATTCATCTAGGTATATTTGGTATATTAGAGGACAGCGGGATACTAGGGTGATCAATAATGTCTAGTAAGACCAACCAACTTTACATAGTAGCTTTGATCTACCATCTACCATAAGTACATACTAAATCATTTTAGAGGATACCAGCAATGCTTTGTACTCTCATAAAAATTAGTATCAAGCAGCCCCCATATGTTATTCAATAGCTATTAATAAACAGTATGCAGTATACAATAATATCAGCCGGTCTTCGGCGTACTATAGGACGTCGCCGTCCATTTATATCTTTTTCGCCGGCAACTTACTGCAATGGCAATAATAATTTTCATAACACACCAACACGTCGCTTTTCTACAGACCATAATGTCAATACTAACAATATTGATAATACAAGTATAAGGCATCAGCGTCCTATATATGTTGCAGCTACTAAACAACATGTCGGTAAAACATCTGTCAGCTTGGCATTGATAGCGCATTTTTGCAAACGGTTAGGAAAAGAAAATGTAGGATATATGAAAGCTGTAGGTCAACAATGTCTACGAGTATGGGATGAATCAAGAACTACATCAGATGAATTAGATAGTGAAGAAGGACAGTATGTTATCATCGACAAAGATGTCAAGTGAGTTGGTATTTTTATGCTCACATCATGTGTTCTTTTATATCAGCTACTCATGAGATAAGTACGCAATACACCTATTCTTTGCAGATTAATCCGTGATCATTTTCATTTGGATCACTTACATTATTCGGATATGTCACCAGTATTGATACCGAGAGGATATACAAAGAGTTATTTAGATGGAGAGATAGATCACAGCGAACAAATGGCAGATATTAGACGAGCTTATTTGAATATAGTCAAAAGTACATCGAACAATTCATCTAGCGTAATTATTGAGGGAACTGGTCATGCTGGTGTTGGATCGATTGTCGGTGCTAGCAACGCTCGGGTAGCGGCTGAACTTGGTGCTGATGTTATCTTAGTTGTCAACGGTGGATTAGGCAGGAAAGTGCGCGTTTGTATTGTTTTATCATATGATTGAAGACTCAGCGATTTGACTACTTTATTTGACCTATATTTGCCTTTATTCGATTACCTTTGCAACCCACATGTACTAACAAATGTTACTATCTCCTCTATTCGTCTTCATAAACGGTGAAACGCGCATCTTCCAGAGCATTTGATGAGTTCGAAGTCAATCGTTCACTGTTTTTACAGTATGGAGTGAATATTGCAGGTGTTGTTGTTAACAAAATCGATCCTGAGAAGTATGAGCAGACACGACAATATCTAACAAAAGCAATTGAGCATCACATTGGAGAGGAGGTCCCAATTATAGGGTGTGTACCAGATCGTCCTTATTTAGGATGTCCGGCGCTGGCCGATATCGAAAGTCAATTTGGCACTACACTTTTATCTGGAAAGTCCGCATTAGTGTTGTTTTATCATGTGATGTCAAGCATTTATTATGAAGTCCCGGTGATTTGATTACTTTATTTGATCTTTATGTGCCTAAATTTGAATGCCTTTGCAAACCACATGCACTAACAGAAGTTACTCTCATCTCTCTTCTATCTATTACAAACTGTGAAACGCGCATCTTCCAGGTGCAGATTTTCGATATCGGCATTATGATGTAGGCTCAAATGTACAGGGTAGGATGCTTGGAATGTCCATGGTAACTACTGATCTAGCAGCATTCCTTAGAACAATGAAACGACAACCTGAAGGAAGTAGAACAATATATGTATGTCATGCCACCCGAGATGATATCATTTTGGGTTTCTTGGGAGAGTATCGCAGAAGAAAAAGAAGGAACATACCATTTGAATCGGCTCTCGTTGTGTGTACAGGATGTGATGACGGGATGGGCAACCCCAACAAGGTAGTATTGAGCCAAGAAGTAGTGGAAATGATTACCGATAGTGGATCTAGTGGTCCTCCGGTATTAGTAGCTGCTGGAAAAGCCCCTGCAGAGGCGGCAAAGATTATTAGAACGATGACCCCGAAATTTCAGGTAGATGATATAAGACGTGTATCGAGAGCGGTGTCGCATTATGAGCCTTATATCGATTTTGATTTGTTGTTGGAAAGAACATCAAGAGTATCAGGAGCAGCGGATGATGCCAAAGCTTAATATCAATGGTTATGAAGGTACTTGTATAATAGGGGCTAGAGAGATCTGTACATACTTAGCATGTTGTAAAGGATATAAGCTAATGCATGGGTGCTATGAATACAGTTGACTAACGAACTTGGCCATCATTATATTGGTGTTTTTTAGGTATCCTCGTAATCGGTACGGTATAATAAGGCAAATTTGGGTATCTTTTGACCAGTAAAGAGGCAATATTACTATAAACATTGCAATTATAGTGAACTATACAGTTTATTTATTGTTCTTATGCATACTAATAGTGTTGGTTACGTCGGTATTGCAATAACAGTTTATATATATCATATTATGAGATCCTCAATTTTACTAGGTAAAATGTCCAATTTGTTAG
>Ga0214480_100741_pt1 | contig 15871 bp, 17 predicted proteins | sample M1_20Mar14CPVII9_3_FD_165042 | JGI IMG/M metagenome (GOLD analysis project Ga0214480, IMG submission 165042) | Marine eukaryotic communities from Monterey Bay, California, United States - M1_20Mar14CPVII9sort6BwellE17 | ecosystem: Environmental > Aquatic > Marine > Unclassified | place: USA... | reverse complement strand
GGCAAGTATAATATGGATAAACCTACTTTTGTTAAAATGCCAAATGGTGAATGGGCTATACATGATTTACGAACGGCGTTTTATGATAATACTATTGACGATCCAAAGATGGATGGAGGGTGAGTGGGTGTGGGTGTATTGTGTGTGTTTGTGTCCTATCAGTAGCTCAAGTCTAACCACCTTCTGCCCCCACTTTCCTCAATTAACCCAACAGTGGAACTGCAATGAAACGAGCCGCACGAGATGACGACGGCGACCCCACGACCGGTCTAGTCACAAGATGCTTGAATACTCAACGCAATTGGCTGAATGAAGCTAGTTGTAAAATCAGCTACGATGAGAATGCCTGTGTCTCAACACCACTTCCCGACCCTGCCACATACTACACAGTCTTCACACGTGATCCAGGAGCAGGAGTCGCTGAACCAACTTACAAGTATGAGCCCAAGTTTGCCGGTCCGAATCAAGGTGGTGTGGTAATGTGTGGCTCGCCTGGAAAGTCCGCGTTTGTGTTGTTTTATCATGTTCATATGTGTGTTCAATGTGAAGTCTTGGTGATTTGGCTCCTATATTTGTCCCTCCATTGCATTCATTTGCTTGCCCTTGCAACCTACATGTACTAACATATGCTATGTTTACCTTTCCTCGTCTTCATAAACTGTGTAACGCGCATCTTCCAGACGAGGTAGCACCCAATCCATACAACGATGATACCTTCGATGTTATGAATCGCAAGGTACAAAGTAATCGTATTGCCTATACGAATCAAAAGCGTGGTGCATGGGTTGAGGTTGTACTTAATGCTCCTGACCAGCTATGTCAACGTAATGGTTGGAACTTTCATAAGATATTCGCCACTAGTAATGATATGAACGCCGACCCTGCTAACACTGAGAGTAATTTGCATGTTCTTGATACCTTTACAAGGAATTGCTTTGCAACATTCCGAGATGTCATGTTTGAATCTTCATTATTAGAAGAGATGGTAAGAATTTTGTTGTTATTGCACATATCTGCATGCACATGGACTACTTGTTTATTGTCCTGTCAACTGATACATCTTCTTTACACCTTCCACCTTTGCACATACACCACTAGGCTACTCAATTAACATATCTCGGAAACAAGGCTATGCATTCCGACTGGCATCAGTATGGTATTCTTGCAGCTGCCGATGAGAACATGGCAAGAGAAAATCTTCAGCTACATAGTCTTGGGCTCACTCAAATGGATGATTATGGAGTTCCAATATTAGATGAGAGGGGTGAATTGATTGATAACTATGAACAGAAGAATATATACTCGAATGCGAAGATCTGGACTGGAATGACTGCTAGTATTAGACGAGCCAATAATGAAGAACAAGGTAAGAAGCTGAGTTGTGTATCAGTATGAACATATACCTGCTTCTCGTTCTGTACATCAATCTCATCTCATCTCATACTTACTTATTTGTACTACCCAATCCCAGACTGGTCTCCCTTAAGCAGAGTTGATCCACTCGTCATGGAACAAGTGAGAATGAAAGATTGGGGACCCAAGATCAACTTGTTCAAAGGACATCTTGGTGACCAATATCCTCAGTGTGTTGACCTCCCCGAGAAACACTTTCTAAAGAAGAACGCAAAGTACCGTCTTTTAGGAGGCAGTACACTTCCACTTTCACAAGACGATCCCAATAGAAGTGAGGGTGATCCAGAAGTGAAGAGAATGAAACTTGATTCGGATTCCGGGTTATACAGTAAGCTTTGTAATCAGCCTAATCCTCCGCCACTACCAGATGGTTTAGACGATGGAACAGGCGAGGCTGAGGAAACAGAAAAGTTTACAGCCCCATACTGCAAAGGTAAAAGTAACGAATGTAAGTCCAAAGCTCTACTACAAGGTGGACGAGATCCCAACGACTCAAAGACCATTGATGACTGTAAAGACGGCTCGAACACACAGGGTTCTTTATACAAGGAGAAAATGAAAAAGATATCAGTTAAGTCTGTCAATCCATTAGCAGACTTACGAGGTGGAGAGCTTGTCAAAATTGAGGCAGATATTGAAGCCTTTTCCACATGCGATAGAGTTACATATTACTTTACAGAGGATGCAAATGAACCCAAATGGCATTTCTTGACAACTGTTGCACCACCTAAAGATATTACAACAGGGTTAACTACCACAAATTCAAGGAATGATGGTGAAATAAGGTTTAACTTACCTCCGTGTACAAAGACAGATGGTTGTCAACAGGCGGTACGAGTTGTGCTACGATCTGGAAGAAATCTTGACTCGCCCGACAGCCCAAATTGTGTGTCTCGAAAGGAGGGAGTACATAAACCTGATACCATGTGCAATGAAAAGTATGTATTTGATGATGCCGATGATCTAGTATTTGATGTCCAACCAAACTTAAGACCACAAGACGTGTGTGATTTTCAAACGATTGTTACTCTTGATGAGAACTTGAGCTGTACAGATAAAGAATGTGAGGTAGATACAATTCGAGTAGTTGAGGTCACGACAGGAGTGTATTATGAGTACCTGCACGTGCCTTGTATCTTCCTACCTGTATACGATAATCCAGTTAAGGTGTTCTCAGGATATAATATTGGTAATAAGGGCCTCGCTGCAACGATGTGTGCTGATCGAAGATGGACATCGTGAGTATATTCTGTTTGTTGTGCTTGAAGTGTTATGATGTAAATGCTCACAAGATATGTTTCAATATCTAAAAGTGCTATGAGTGTATGCTGTGGGTATAATGATGATCGTGATCCAAAGGGCAAATTCTATGAAGACTACGGCCAACCTATACTTGAGTATAGCTTTGAACGAATCACCTTCCAAACAAATAGGGAGAGATGTCCTCAAATGGGAAGAAATTATAAAGAATGTGATCCGAAGCGAATAGGAGACAACCGAGGTATCTCGGGCCATTGCCTCGACGGACAGAATTGTAAAAATGTGATTGGTGGTGTTACGACATTAGAGGTATATAACTATCATTGGACTCCTAGCAACTGCAAAATCAAGGTGAAAATAATAACCAACGGAATGGTTGCAATTATCCACGAACCTGACAACAAATGGCCAATTTTCAATAGTAATGATGGTGAACCAGACCCTCAAAGCCATGTCAATAAAGACAAGACTGTGAGCTACTTCTATGTCTGGTGGGATGAGAGTGTCGTCAGCCCTGGTAGTCTGCCATTTCCTCATTACACAAACAACAATTGTGATGGAGGGGATATACAAGAAGATACAGAAGGTATCCAAGGCTTTAGTTGCATATGCAAGACGACTCTTGAGGAGACTGCTGTTTTTACTGAAGTTCCAACTAGAGATGAGGTCCTTTCTACTTTAAAGATTGGAGCCTTTGATCCTACAATGTACGACAATGGAGATAATGGAGAGTACATAGAGTTGGATACAAATGAACCAGATGTTCTTGTGTACAAAAAGAATGGTAGTGAGGATTACTCTATTGATACAGTCTTCCAAGTACTTGACCACAAAGCAGATGTCATATTCCTCAAGAATGTCGTCTCTGTTGTCTCTGTTTGTGATGGCAAATTCTCTTTCCGCAACCCTCCCACGTTCTTTGATACTGTCGATCCAGAAGTCCGCTCAGGCGAATATGAATTTGATGCTCTGATGGATCACGTAGACGCTCATCCAGTTACGCCCCCTTCGACATGTCACAAGATGCTCAAGTACTATGGTTTTAGCAATCCTACTTTACAGCATGTCAAGTCATGTGTTGACAGCTTCAAGTCGGGAACATTTGTATACGAGGCTCCAGGAAAAGATACTTTGACGTATGGAGATGGACGCCGTGGTCATTTGGGAGCCTGTACTGCTGCAATTTTCTTAAACAAGGATGCCATATCACCTGTCGCTGAACTTGATCCAGCTTCAGGTGGAGTACAGTCTCCACTTCTTAAGTTTATGAAGCTAATGATTTCGATGGGCTTAACAAGAACCTTGCATAATAAACGAACAGATGGTTTGTTTACTGGATATTTGCAGGATGCCTTTGGTGAAAGTCCGTATGGTAATCCAGATGCTTTCAGTTTTTATCAACTGGATTACTACCCTGCAGGAGATCATCGAGTAGCAGAGTTAGTTGCACCTGAAGCTGAGCTTCTAACAATGAATTATATAGTTGCCTCACACAATGCAGTAAATGCGCTAATTGGGAATGGCTTGAATAATTGTGATGGAGGAGTCGGTCCTTATTTTTACAGAGGAACATATAACGTATGTGGTAACTCTATCGAAAACGCCGGCGGAAAGTTGACTGATACAGCAGCGTATCTTTCATATGTTCCTGATGATCTAGACCTGACTATTGCAGAAGACGTTATCGATCGACTTGCAACACTTTTGACTTCAGATCGGTTGAATCCATCTAACAGAGCAAAGATTGTTACTGCATACCAGAATATTCTTAATGAGGGCGGAGATACAAGTATAGCTCTCAAAACGGCTGTGGTATTGATTACTAGTACCGCAGAGTATCATACCGTCAATACAGTTCAATTTACTGGAAACAAACGTGAGCCTACACCTCCAGATATGAAAGATGAAACCGTACCGTACAAAGCTATTGTGTCTGTGAATCTCTTTGGAGGCATGGATTCATATAGTATGCTTGTTCCTTGGCCTGGTGCTGACGGTGGTTGTCCCGATTTATATGACGAGTATGAGAAATACAGAACCAAATTGACACTGAAAACTGGAGATATGGATAAAATTGATCCACAAACAGATCAACCATGTACCTCCTTTGGTGTTAACAATCATCTAACAAACTTGACCAAATTATACAACCGTGGTGATGCAGTCTTCTTTGCAAGTATAGGGCATTTGAACAAGAGAGTTGATAGAACTAACTTTCTTACGGAGACTACAACCCAACTATTTAGTCATCATACGATGAGAGAAGAGTCGTTTAAGGTTGATGCATTCGACTCATTTATAGGCACTGGTGTATTAGGTCGTTTGAATGGTAAGGATACCCTTGTTCAGTATTAAGATCTTATACCATCTTCTAACTTTCTTTGCTTCTTCTTTCCAATCTAGATGAAATCGCTAAAGAAGACCTTGCGGCGGCGCAGATCAGCATAGATAAGAATCTCAATATTATTATAGGAGATGCAACCTTGAACCGTGCAGTTGATATCATCCCAAGGTTTGAACCCAAAAGTAAGTCCAATTGTGAACTGAATTCTCTTGTGACAACTCGTACCATGCTAACTTTGCCCTCCTTCTTGAAGAATTCTACCCAAATAGCATGGCAGGTGGCACAGCAACAAGTGAAGCTGATAACCTTGTACGGATAATGAAGGAAATGAACGAACAGAACTCCAACCACAGTAGTATTCACGCCAATTTATGGAGCCAAACATTTCTTGACTCACAAGAGCGATCTGAACGATATCTTGAAATATTAGACAAGGTTGGCAGCAGCAATTTAATTCCAGATAAGACAAGACTTGGTCAGCAATTAGGCATGACATATAGAATGATTAAAGCTGCAGCAACAGGGCAGCGCTCAGTGAATCGTGATGTGTTTGCTGTAGAAATGGTAAGTGCCTATGGTGCATATCATATATTCTTGAACATAGTTAAGTATCTAATCTCATCTTTTTTCTAACCATAGGGAGGCTTTGATCAACATTTTTCTGGTCTACCTGAACTGCATGCGTTGTTTGACGAAATAAACGATGCATTGTATGGATTTCAAAGTGCTCTTAATAGTGAAGGCCTTTGGGATCTGGTTACGCTGGTTCTTCACTCTGAATTTGGTAGAACTTTCACCATCAATGGGGGAGGAGGTACTGACCACGCGTGGGGTGGGAACCACCTGGAAAGTCCGCGTTTGTATTGTTTTGTCATGCGAGTTCAAATGTCCAATATGAAGTCTCGATGATCTGGCTCATTCATTTGACTCGGTCTATCTATATTTGATTGCCTTTGCAACTCACTAGTGCTAACATATGTTACAATTATCTCTCTTTCTTCTTCGTAAATCGTGATAACGCGCATCTTCCAGGTAATGGGAGGACGTATCCGTGGTAAGAGAGTTCTGGGACGATATCTTAAAACATACGATCCTCTTAGCCGGTATGTGACCGGAAGAGGAGTTGCAATACCCACCCTTCCTCTGGAGGCACAATGGCATCCCATTATACAGTGGTTTGGGGTCAGCGACAATGAAGCCATGAAGCGTATCCTACCCAACTTAGGCAACTTTGGTTGTGACATTTACTCCGAGAAGGATCTTTACATCAATGGTACGGGGGGTTTGTATGGTTGTGGAGGAGATATTGTTGAGTTGAATCAAGTGTTTGAGATTGAACAGGCTAGAGAATTGACCGCTCAGGAGCAGAAAGACTTTTGCTTTGTTGTTACACAGTCCTTGCTGCCAGACATACAGACTTTATGTGTAATTACACAACAGATCATCTCAACACCAACAGAAGCTGCTGATACTGATTATCCCTACATGTTAGATGTATCCTATACAATATCATCTAATATGAATGGTGTCAAGAATACCATTATAGAGTGAGTTTCATTTGCTTTACTTCATTGTTCGAATGGAGATGTCATACTAACTAATCCTTCTATTCATACCACAGCACTGTCAACACTGAAGATTTTCAAATTGATGCTGTAAGCATCTTGCGGATGAATGCGAGACTTCAACCGGCGGAGGTACCTCCGTCACCTTCTCCTACCCTTTCACCATTACAACCAGGGGAGACGAGATCTCCTTCTGTAAGTCCAACTTCCAGCCCAACAAGATCTACAACATCACCTCCGTCTTCATCGCCTTCTACTTCACCATCAAAAGAGGTAAGTATCTATTTTGAACCTATTGTGAAAAATCAGTAGATATCCTTGCTATACTATTTCATATCAAAACTAACTCACATTATGTGTTTTCCCTTCCTCTCTCCATATGCTCATCTCACAGCCAACAGTAAGTCCAATCAAGGATCCCTCCAAAGCACCCGTTGTGGGCACACCGGACCCCACAGTTAGTCCAATGCCAACAGTAGGCGTTGATACACCGCCAACACCAACACCTCCGCCTATAGTAGCTCCAACGACAGCAGCTCCAGTCGAGGTTGTGGCCAGTCTTGAGGCAGATGTTGATCTCCAATTGAATGGACTTACACCGGAAGATATGAATGAAGAAGAAGCAATTACAGTATTTGAAAGTGAATGTGCTTCTTACTTGGATCAAAAGTTGAACTTCATTGATGAGGAGCTCTTTAATGGTATTAGCTGTGCATTGACGCTAGGTTCCGCTAGACAACGTCGGCGTCTTGAATCAGTACGTACCAGAAGAGCAAAACGACATCGTAACCTCCAAGATACAACATCAGCATTAAAAGCCGGTCTTATTATTACAGCAAGATCCACTTCAGAGAACGATGGTACCTTCATTGATCTAGTGCATGCTGCATTCGACCAAGCTCAAGTATTGAAAGAGATGTTAATAGAGAAGAAACCTGATATCTTTGGCAAGTTATCTAGTATTGAACTTGATCCTCCGGATAATGATGATGATACATCATCGTCAACAACATCAACAGTATTACCATACACCACCAAATCGTCAAAGCGACGTCCAAAGGCAGGTAAGAAGGGAAAGGCATCAGCAACATCACCTAGCACTACAAGTTCTACGATCGTACCAACATCGACTAAAAGTTCCAAGTCAACTAAATCTTCTAAAAGTAGTAAAGCTGCATCTGAAAACAGTGACAAGCAAACCAACAACTTGGAAGTAGAAAGACATCGAGTTCGACAACATCACAAACCTACACTTCCTAACAATCTAAATGAGGAGGAAGAGAGTTAACCACTCAAATAGAAAAGAATATATCATATAGTATTATATAAATAAAGTGTTAAACCTAGAAATAGTTTGTAGAATGCTTTTGTCGATGCATATAAGTGTATTATTTTGTCATGATGTATCAATATACATCTGGAAAGGGAGAGTGAAGAGGCCGTTGCTCTATGGAAGGCCCAGGGTTATCCTCTAAATATTGATAAAGCTCTCTATTCTTAGGTGCAAAGACTGGCCCGAGTAAAGCCCATGCTCGTTCAGATACAACTTTCTCCTTTTGTACACTATCATGGGTGCTGGAAGATGCAAAGCGGTTTTGAATATGAAGAGAGATAGTGGTAACTCAAGTTAGTACATACGCTTGAAAAGACAACAAATGAAGGTAATGGAAGTTCATACGAAGTAAACAAATCACCAAGACGTCATATGCAAAACACAGAATTACATGCCAAAAATACAAACGCGGACTTTCTTATATCTTGGCAATTCACCTTCGAATTGTTGACCTAAAAACTGTTCAATCCTCCATTGTGCACGATCAGGATTAGTCTTCACTTCATGATAACTCAGTATTAGTATCTGATCTCTATTAAGGAATGAATTGAACTTCTTTATATGATCGACATAGAATCCAGTATGATGTTTTACTTTGTTTGGATTGCTTAACCTTTCTACTAATACTTCTGCGTACTCTTCGAATGTTGATGCTATGTTGTTGTTGTACGCATGTGCATGATTGTATAATGATAATTCTCTGGAAACTGGTTCTCGTATTACTAACATAACTTTTAGTGTGGATAATGTATTCTTCGACACTTGACTATATGTTTCATATATACGTTCTGGATATGTTAAGTAGTCTGGTGTCGCGTCCATTATCAATCCAGTTGTATATTGATGTTGTTCTTTAATGCAATGTTCAAACCTTTGAGAATAGAACTCAACACCTTGGGAGTATCGTTCGTCATAATCAAAGTAGTGTACTTCTTTACCAAAGTATATCTCGTCACGAGGGAAAAGCTTTGCTTTACATATACCACCATTAAAGAGCCAATGTGATATCTAAAAGAGTCAGAGTCATTGTAAGATATCGGACATTCCTTGTGAGATGTATCTCTATGAGACTAGCAATCATTATATGGTATAAACTTTATAGATAAAAACAAACACAAAAGCATACGTACACTTGTACTTCCAGCCTTTTGTGCACCTAAGAATAAGACATTTGGTAATATCAAACTATTATCATCCATATCTCTATACTTGTATTTGTAGAACTCCTTACGTGATATTTTGGAATTTCTATCAATCTTTTCAAGTGTTTTTGGATCTGATATTAGTTTTGGCCATAAACGACGTCTATTTATTGTTATTGTTCGGTTGTAGTTATTAGTAGTATCATATTGATTTGATGTTGATATACTAATATCATGTGTTGTGTAATGTTGTTGTTGTATTGCAATGATGCATAAAATTATAAACCCGATAAACACAGACATAAACATCATAGTTTATCCAGCCGTCATCTCGTCCGCCATCCAATCCAATCATGTGATCATAATATAGCCAGTCATCGCAGCCCCAGTCGTTATTTAGCGCCTCTATTTGGCAAATATTCTTTGCCCTCGCTCTCTACTCTCATGGTAAATTGCGAAGTTTTTTATTCAGCCCCAATTCTGCTAGTACTAGCCTAGCTAGCTATGCTATGAATTATGTTAGCGCTCTCGGCATCCTACAATTCACTGATGATTAAGTTTGTCGTCAATCTATATTCATGTTGTATTGCTGTGGAGATAGATGGACGTAGCAATGCAGTTTACTTAGGTAAAAGAGGTAATTAAAAAAAAATACACTTTTACTTATCTCTTATCTCACAAGTTGTGGAGATATCTAGAGCTTAGATTGGTGTTGTAGAGGAAAGGAAGAAGAGATTGATATAGATATCAGTATATATTTCGCAAAAATATGGATAAGCAAGATGGTATAGATTTCTTACCATACCTTGTTATGCCAACCAACTTTACGAATGCATCATCTACTCATAAAAGAAGTAGGTCATCATCGGCTACTCGGGTTAGGGCAGGATCTTCTGCAAATACAAGGTGTAGTAGTAGATCAAGATCGGCAAGTAGATCAAGATCATCATCACAGAGACGGTCATTATCAGCTACTCGAAGTCGTCAACGATCAAACTCTGCAACTCAATCATTATCTACAACAAATAACAGTAATACTAACAACAAAAACAATAGTAAGCGTCGTGAAAGTATGGGATTAATACAGCGAAGGCGTTCTTACAAAACCACTACATCTTCTTCTTATTCTTCTTCTGATATTGGTGCATCAACAACGACATCAACTAATGAGAGTATAACAAAGTATTGCAACATTCATACATCAGTTAAAATACGTAGTGGTAAATGTCCGATATGCACTGCCGGGGAGATTAAAAGACGGAAAAGTTTGGATAATAATACTAATTGCGGTGTTAAAATAGACAAGTTGAAAAGAAGGAACAGTAATGGTAGTTTAGAGAAGGAAGGTGATGGTATACCTCCGCCATTGGATCATAAAGAAGTTAATGTTGATACCAACATTGATCAAGCTATCACAGAGGAAGAAGCAGTGTTAGATGAAAAATGGATGAATGCATTACGATCTATAACTTTAGCCAATGAACAAAAGGCAAAGCACTCAATAGAGGAAGATACCACACAGATTGATAATGATGTAGGGCTTGCTGAAGCAAATGACAATATCGGAGATGAAGACAGAACTGAAGATGTAAAACCACTTCCGCCAACCAACCCTGAGACAGTTCAGAGTAAGACAGCAACAACCAATCAAGCTCTTACTGAATTACAACAGATTATATCAAGAGCTACAATGTCCATTGGAAAGTTTACCGTGAATAAGAAAGACGAAGTTGATGACGAGAAGATTGATACAGATGACAATAGTGAAGGAAGTGCAGCTCAAGATGACGAGGATGATAACTCTTTCTCCTCATTTGCAATGAATGAATCATCAATTGGAATAAAAACATTTGCCGAATCCAAGGATGAGCAATTGCCGCCACATCCTACATCTAAACAATCTCTACCACAACAACAAGGACTAGATGTATTGGATACCATATCAAAGCCTACAGGAAAAGAAGAGGTAGCCAATGATACTACCTCATCACAAGCATCATCATCGTCAGACTCATCTGTAACTCTATCAGTTTCTACATTAGAAAGTTACAATTCATTGGCAGCACCGCCGTCTATACTGAACAAGTTGAATAAAAGTCATGCACTAGCACCTAGTATGCACAATTCACCTACAAGTGTTATGGATACTAAGACTTTATATTCAGAAGAAAAAGAGGAAGTGGAGGATGATGAAGGTGAAGGTAGTGATGACTTTGGAAGCTCATTTTATATTCATGAACCAAAGAGTTATTCAGAGAAGAAAGCGGCAGCTCCAATTATAGAGGATGATAAATCCAATATCATTTCCGCAGTTCACAAACCTAGCGAAGTGGAAGAGATTATTGTTGAAGATGTGATGACGGACAGCAGTGATGATGAAGAAACTCCCAGTAAAATTATACCCCCAGATGCCAAGTCTCAGTTGTCTAGTCAGATGGATCAACCTAACAAAGCTGAGGAAGGAGAAGTCGCTGTCGTGAAAGATTCGAACGATGATACTGACAACGAAGAAACACCATCTTCTATTAGCAAGTTCTCGTCAACGCCGCCTCCGATCAAGTCTCGACGACCATCTTTATTTTCGTCACTGGTGCACAATGTTAGATCGAGATCACTATCAAGGTCACGGAGAAGATCCAAGAGTCGATCAACATCCCGTGCACGCCATGAGAGTAGTCGATCGTCTTCCCGTACTCGAAGTGATCAGATGAAAACAAATGAGGTGGACATAAAAAAGCAATCGGTGGATTCATTAACCGAAACAGATTCAAGATTAGATATCCAACCACATCAATCAAGCTCCTCTCCAAAGCCCATAGAACCTCAACCTGCGATTGGTGATACTATACCACGAGGCCCAATAGCACATCCAAGCTATCAACTTGGGGATGTAGGTCGTGACGAAGACATGATAATCTTTCCCAAATCAAAGACAAGACAAAGTCGCAGTCGAAGAAGGAGACGAAGGTCAAAGAAAGATGACGGCGATACGTCAAATAGTGATAGTGATGATAGTAGAGGACCCGCTTGTCAGGTTAATATTTCACTGGCTATAGGTCAACTCCGTCATCTTGATGCAGCATTTGGTAAGTTTGTTCATCACTACCCAGTATGTACTTTTCTACATCTACACAACTAATTGAAACAACCTCTTCCCATGGCAGTTCGTAGATCTAAAGGTGGCTGGAGCTACGCCATAGTTGCTAATGGCAATCATAATGAGATTAGATTTGTTGTCAATTCCTCTGCTTCTACTAAATCTATACCAAAGGAGCAGTGGAGGTCTTGCATAAGAAGAGTAAAGGTACTAACGCCACGCGAGGGTTACAGAATACCCGAGCCTAGTCCTCAGAGGCGTACTCTCAGTAGATCAAGGAGTTTTCGGCAACGAGGTAAAACAAAAGGCCGATTTGTCTCACCGTCGCCAACACGAAGGAGTGCAGGAGTTATTAACATACCTTCCACAATTATGGAAGGTAGCAGTTACACATAAGACCCTACATGAGAGCAGCTACTTTCACTAAGGTAGACCTGACATCAGCTAGTATAATATCCTAACTGATCTCTTTAATTTGTTAAGACCATATTATACACTTCCACAACTTGCGACATATAAACATCATTTAGATGATGTGGACTAACACTTTCTCTATAGCTAGGCCACGCCCATAATATATTGAAGAGGGTGAGTAGTTAAAGGCATGCCCCCAACTAATACAACCCCTCAATTGGATCGAATCGAAATCTGATATCCTCAAATAAGAAAGAAAATTACTCATATAACACCAGTAGTATCTAATCATATCTAGAATATTCTGTTTCCTGATTTATCCCACTTAACTGATATCCTTCGTCACCTAAATCTTCTTTCTCATCTGGATTACTCGTTCTTAATATACCGAAAACTGATAAACCAAATGTTGCAATGAACATACCCATGGCTCCAAAGGCATTTGATTTGGCTTCACTAACATCTTCTATTCCTGTAATAAATTCTGGTTGTGTTGACAACAATATTCCAACAAAGAGCTAATATTTTTGTTTGTATGTGTGGTCATTATTGGTATGTTTGTTTATTTTGTTTGTTCGGTGTAGGAGATTTATGAGTGAGCAGAAATAGAATGAAAGTTATGTTAGAAACATGAAGAGGGTAAAAGTATCAAGAAGAATAACAAGCGAATATCATGTCCTTCAGCAAAGATTCAGAGCTCTTAGACTGCAATCCTTTCGTATCTAATAATGCCACTATACAGAAACCACTCATGAGAATCATGACCCTCAAACCAAAATTGTGCACAAGATGTGCACATCATATAACCAATCCCTCACGAGCCCTCTCTAAACCAATGTACCACGTTAATATACTCTGTATACTATATGTTTACTGTATACCAATCCAATATACCAACACAATGTTCACCACATACACATATGTATTTAATTGCAACTACTCACAGTAAACAGTATCCCTGTAAATGAATATGCTGCACATATCCGCGATGTTGTCCCTATATCTGAACACATAACATGAAGTAAATCTATATAAGCTCCTCTACTCTATATCTCCTCTCTCCAAAGTCTTTATTATATCGTCAATGTGTTCGTTTTATTGGTTGCAACTGTTAGAAACGTTTTCTGCAATTTAGGATACCGGCCTCATTTTGATGTTGTATTAATTCTATTCTACGATAATTTGTTGTTGTTTGTTACTGAAAGCAAAGCTAGTGGTGGATTGCAGTTAGTATGAATACAATAATAGTAAGGAGAATACAGTCGTCATATATCGGCGGACGACGGCGCTCTTTCACTCGCCTACAACAGATATCAATATCAAAAGATCAATGTTGTTGCAAAAGTTTATTGACTTCCAATACTGATATTAGAAGAGATATACAACAGACCACAACTTCATATAGACTATTCTCATCTGCTACTAATATCACATTTATATCGTCTGCCGCTAAAAGTCGAGGTCAACGAGTTTGGAAATCCGAGCCAGCTAATATAATTAATGAACATGGACAACAGGCAATTACACAACAACATCACTGGGATATAGCAGTTGACGATGTGAAAGATCGTAGTATTGTTGATGAAAGTTTAAGTAGGATATGTGAACAGGTATGTTGTAGTGAGGTAGTGTTTATGTATACTAATTGTTTTATATGATGTATCTTTGCAGTAATAATTTAACCTTTGTTACTTGAACATAGCAGGAGCGTGAGGGAAGTAGAATGAAGCAAAGTCAATTGGGTGTATTAAGAGAAGATCCGCAGGATGATATGAGATTACTACTAGAGAATTATACAGCCGCGGCACTTGCATCAGCGCTTAGAGAACGAGAAGATACATTACAACACTGTGCTAATCTACTTGCACAACTTGATTTACCTGCAAAGTCAGTTCCTCCTCAACTTGACGAACTGTCTAAGATACTGCATCCATATCAATCATCACTCATAATGGAAAGAAGACACACGGAAGAGGATAGTCTGGACTTTAGGAATGGATTTGACACTCATAATATCGAGCTCCTTCGAAAAGGGTTAAATCGTATGCCTAGACGAGTATCTACTGCACATTCAAAGAGAGCTGGTGTTGTATTGCCACTTTGTAATGTTGATGGTGTACCCTGTATATTATTTGAGAAACGCAGTCGTCACTTGAGAGCTCATCCTGATGAGGTAAGGCATTGAATTGTCTCTGGTTTATGACTCATCATGCTTGTCTGACTTGCAGCCTCTTCTCTGAATTCAAGGTTTGCTTACCTGGAGGTATGGTTAGTGAAGATGAAGATAAATCAATAGCACAAACTTGCCTAAGAGAAATGGAGGAAGAGATTGGTATCGGACATAACCAAGCGACTGTCTTGGGTGTGTTACGGTGTAATTGGGGAGAGGTACGTTTATATTGCTACTTCAGTTATTCTCTTTGTTCAAATGAGTTACAAACTTAGTCTTACTCCTAAATTATACTAGGTGCACCATTTAGTTGGTGTGGCTGTCACTCCTGTTGTATGCTTCTTGGGAGAATTGGGTGAGACTGAGCTAAATCCCAACCCGAGTGAAGTTGCTGAGGTGTTTACAGTGCCTTTAGAATCATTCCTTGATAGAGGTAGATGGGTACATAAGGTATGTAATTGTGTGTCAGTTGCAATCATTTAAAGTTTACTTTGTGCATACTTGTGAATTTGACGTCCTCTATGACCTTACTCCTCTCCTTTTTGAACCGATCTATTTGTGTATGAGCAGAAGCATTACGCTCCTTTCTTCACAGGAGCCCCGCACACCATTTGGGGTTTGACTGGCTATATTATCAATAGATTTGTGATGGATATAGTTGATAGATACGATACAGTGTTTGACGAAAGAGTCGAATAAGTCGAATTCATCAGTAATGGCAATCCTTTGTTTTATTATTAATCCAATTAAGTAGCCTAATTGCCTTGATAGCTATCATATCCCCTATTTCACAAACAAAAATACCCCCCATAGTCAAGAGTCTTAACAAAACTTTTGTAAGTAAACCCTCTTAGTAGCAGAATACAATTACACCTCAGATCTATTTTCTAATCATGTAAAAGTATCTTCTTATTGATAGTTCTTAAGGAAGTCAAGTGTTTCAGCACTGACAGTTTCCTTCTCCAACTTCTTTCCTCCGCTTGCAACTCCCTTCACAGATCCAAGAGCAGCCTCTGTTGATTTAGGAGCTGCTGGGGCTGGAACTGGTGCCGGAGGTGGTGCAGGAGCTGTTGTTTATATTGAGAGAGTAGAATGTGTGAGATACAAAACATAATGAAGATACCTAGGGCACA
>Ga0214480_100740_pt1 | contig 15877 bp, 14 predicted proteins | sample M1_20Mar14CPVII9_3_FD_165042 | JGI IMG/M metagenome (GOLD analysis project Ga0214480, IMG submission 165042) | Marine eukaryotic communities from Monterey Bay, California, United States - M1_20Mar14CPVII9sort6BwellE17 | ecosystem: Environmental > Aquatic > Marine > Unclassified | place: USA... | reverse complement strand
TGCCGCTCGTACCTAAACCATGCGCATAGGTGAGGACAAGACGTCTGTGCAGTATAAGACGATGCTGCCGTCCGCTACGAGTGTAGAAGCACTACATAGTAGCGGAATTCATGGTTGGTGCTATTTTCAACTAGCAATGAGATCGTTGCAACGGTATCCTTAGCAAATCGGATATATAACCGTTTGTTCTTTGGGCATATGTAGCCCCATATGTGGATATAATGAAATCCCTAGACGTTTTTTGCAGGAGATTGCAAAAACTAGATACCGATAAAGAGAATATGTATGTGATGAGCCATGAATCGTAGTACCTATGGTAGATAGCCCATGCAGTTAACCGCTCTCCTCTAGAGAGGTACAAGGTATTATATAGCTGATAATAAGCGTACTGTGTTTCAAATTTAGCTACTACAGCATAACGAAGGTATTATAACATATTAGTCTTGCTTTTCTCTTATCGATTTTAAATCTCCACAATACTATCCTCCATGTTCATCTAATCGTTAGCAACAATCACTATATATTTAGTAGTTCAAGGGAATAACAGATATACATATTAATAATAATATGCCACCATCATCAAGGAAAAGAAACAAAGGAAAGGAGAGGAAGGCGAAGAAGGAAGCCAAACTGAAAATGAATTTACCGAAAGATTTACAAACACCATGGAGGGTATGGGCACTAGAGGGGATCAACACGTTGCTGCAACCATGGGTTTGAAGAAGCTGTGTTAAATCATGTAGAACATCCTGTTTATAAGTTCATTGAGGCATGTTGGTCGAGAGGAATAAACATAGCGGTATTGATGAATTCATACCAATTGTACCGAGAAGTATTGGATAATGGTAGTTACACAAAAATGATGGTTGATATCTTGACAATGATTGGAACAAATATGCTGTTAAATGAGGAGACTAATATCACATGGCCTTCGAATGCTGCACTTACCATTCTTGGGATTGAACACGGAACCTTCAACAGTCATTACCCAGCAACAAAGGTTAGAGATTTTTATCCAACCAGCAGGCGGGATGCTCTAAAGTTCTTTCGTAAAAGAATATCATGATCATGCTTGAAGAAGATGCATTTAGATGCAAGAAAGACTTTCCCTAAGACGGGCAGATGCATGAGTTGCAATATAGAAAAGGAGCGTGTGTTATTATCTGTTTGCGGCAAATGTATGATTACACAATACTGTTCAAAAGAGTGCCAAGTTGCGGCATCATCTCTGCATCGTAGAGACTGTGATGCCTATGTCATGGCACGGGGTTGAATAGAATGATCATACCGAAGCATTAGAGTTAGGTTATAAGTTTACATTACACACACGGATCTTTCCTCTGCTTAGCACCAATATCATTGCAATCAGGTCTAAATCTCCAATGTCCCATAATATATCTTGTCATAAACTTGGTCCGCTCTTCCATGGCTAATACTTCAGCCGATCGTGACAATACACTTGTCATACCCATCTTATCATATCTAGCCAATCTCCACTCTCTAATATTCCAATCGCCTGAGCTTTTCATATTACCTACGAATATCTCGGCATGTATACACAGCTCAAAGTCTATTACTGCACATTCGGTACCTTCACATGTTCCGTTATACCCCATAATGATACGTTTACTTGTATTGGTATAACTTTGTATTATATCCGAAGGGCATTGTCCATCATTTGCAATGAAGAGTGGATCCATTATACTTCCATCTCTTTCAACTAGTATCTCATGTACATAATCAAGTTTGGGACAGCATAGATCTAAATCATAATGACCACAATTGCCTTCATAATATCGTAAATGTAATGAATTGTATGGATTATCATGTAACTTGTGCATTTGTAGAAATGCAGTGACTTTATCTTGATATACACTTCTTGGTATCAGTCCTTGAAAGAAGTTTCTATATACATGTTCAGGTGGACGACCTAACCAATACCAAGCGTCAGTATTACCAACTGCTGCTACTTGTTTATCCCTTGTCTGCTCATGATATTCATCGAATCGTTCTATGATATTTAAGAAATGGTTTAGTGTATATGGTGAAACTTGATTGGGATTACCACATGTTGCAATGTTGCTACTTTCAATAGGCATAGCTGCCATATATGGATAATCTGGATACGTTGTTAATGATAATCGATCAATATCATAATATTGAGATACTTCAGGATCCACTAATAATGTACGGTTTAAGTAATTTGCCATGTATATGCCCACTAAGTTGTGTAGTATTTTATTGTTGAGCCTACCTTTGGAACCGAAGATACAGAGATAACCATTTGGTGCTATTGGTCGAGTATCATTATATACCACTGCTGCTTCTAGTGATGATGATGATATTGTACTGTTCGATGTGTTGTTATCTGGCAAAGTAGATTGCATATCATTAACATTGGATAGGGATAGTAAAACAACAAAGCTGCAGCAAATCAGCCATATCAATGGGCGACGAATCATCATCTCATTTACCAAACACTCTACTAAGCAATGAAGACATACATATCGAATATGTATTTATATTAACTAACCAGCCATATTATCACAAGGTCAATTCATGAACATTTTTATGAGAGTTGAGAGTTTGAAAAGATACCGGCGCCACTGATAAGCATGTGATGAAAAGAGTAGGTACGTAAATGAGACTTCCTTGCAATGTATGATGAGTAATCCTTCACATATAAGATATAATATCTAGTTTATAACCTGAGCCTTATCCTCTCATCCTCTTTCGTGGCGTTTCCCAACCTAACCTTATCTGTTTTGCCATTATGATTGCCCCGTTTAAAGTAGCCGCCTTTTCACAATCCTTTTCATTCCAGAAGTTTACAAATCCACTGAAGATAGGATAGAAAATAAGTCAGTTTCAGTAAAAGCATACAATAAAAGATACAAGTCAAGACAAACCAGCTGAGTAGAATCAAAAGTCAAACGCACTATGATGGGTGCTTGCCTTGCTCCAAGGACTTGATACAAACTCCTTCCAACGCGAACAGTGCTCTTATCGCCCCTTCATCAGCATTTTTGGGGAGATTTCCAATGAATAAGCGAGTGGCGCCACTACCAGGAGGCCTAGGAGGTAGTGGATTGCGTTTTGGAGACCTTACCACCCGACGTTTTGCATTGTTATTATGTGTAAGATATTGCGAGGTAGCCTGAGATGTCGACGGCGGCGACTTGCTCCTTGGTCTTTTCCTAGGAATTCTTTTGTATAGTATCTTTTTGTGCTGCTTATCCACATCGCTGACACTACTACCGAAGACTATTGATTGTTGCTCCTCGGCACTCAATGACTTCGAAATAGTTTCCTTTGGAGGTATCCAGCTCTTTGATCCCAAATTAGTGATATCTTCATTACTAGACCCCGAACTAACAGTCCTCATCAGCAAGCTGTTGGTATCATCATTTGGCTTGCTTGCTTCTAATGCATTACTGGTAGAGGTAGGACTTCCAGACACAGAAGTAGAACTTTTGTCTTTGTTTGACCTATTGGAACTTGGTGCACAATCTTTCTCTTGGGGTTTGGTAGGATCGCTCCCTTTTGACTCTCTACTGAAATTAAATGCAACTAAGCGAACAGTATTGGTAGGTACAGAGTCATTATATGCAGCAAACTTCCATCGTATCTTTACCATTCCATCTTTATTCCTATCGAGAAAGTTTTGTGGATTCTCTGTGTTGCATCCAAGTAGAATTGCATCCTGTTGACTCTCACGAGATGATCCTTCTTGTGTTACTACGATTGGATAACCGGAAACTCTACCCTCCTTAACCATATGATATCTTGGCTTGTCAATACTCTTGGAGGGATGTGTATTATCACTATCTTGTGTAGTGTTAGTAGTATTAGTAGAAGCGGAGTTTGTAGATTCGCTATGAGATTGGCTAGCCGGTTGATCACTAACATTTGATGATGATGCCTCTTGTTCTTCACTGATTGAAGTATCTGGTGTACTGCCTTCACTTCGAAATTTGATACGGCTAGATACAACACCATCTTCTACCTCAACCTTACCTTCCCTAAAAATCATGACAGTATATGCATGTCTTCGAGGGCAAACAATTTCCCCTTCAATCTCCTTCTTGTCACCGCAACCTATTTGAATTGTCACCGGGCATTTGGCTGCATAGAAAACTTTATCTTCTTCAACCAAGTCAATACTATATGAACCTATACTCCCATGCGAACCCCCTTTTGTTTTCTCTTTAATACGATAGTAAAATTTCCTAGTACTACTAGTGAGATCCATATGTACTGATATGATAGTTCCATAACTATATACTTCACGATCATTGTGCCTATGCCTTTTAAACCATACTGGACAGCCGACTGGGTAACTCAACTTACATGTTTGTTCTGATGGGAATTTGAATAGGTTCTCTTCCTTGATGATATCGACACAAGAGTCTTCATCTTCAGTATCGCTATTCATGCCAACAGTTTCTTCGTCGTATGCCGCGCCATCGACCATAGGCTCGGACTTTACCAAGGATATGTCGTCCATTTTCTCCAATATTACTCTTTCCTTTTGTTGACGGCAGCATACAAGTAGTTCCAAGTTGTGTGCTCTAACTAACTGTAACTTAAGCCGTCATCGGGGGTTCAAGCAAAAGATATTTTCAGCGATGTTATGGCGATAACGGCTCGTGTCTACCAACTCATTGCAGTTCACCCCAAACAGTTGTCATGCCCGCCCCTCTTACTTGTTCTGATATGTATGATGCGCTGGGTGGATTACCTCTAACATAGAACTTAAGTGGCGGAGTATGGAGTAGAGGGGAGAGAGAAAAAGAGAGTGAAATAAGTACATATCATACATTGCAATAAGAAAAAATGATGAGTTGGTGTATTAGATATCTGGCATTGGTTGCCTTTTATATATCTGGGGTAGTAGATTGTTTGGTTAGTAATACTGCATCTACATATCAATGTAAACAACTAAGTTGCAATTCAGTGGGTATTAGACCATTAATAATAGCATTACCAAGATTGCAGCGAGATAGAATAGAGTTGCATATGTCTGATACTAGTAGAGAAGATGAAATTCGTAAAAAGGTGAGGCATCTATGAGGACTCGTTATATGTTTGATATATTCTGTTAATACATTGTTACTGAGATGAGAATTCATTTTGGTTGGTGTTTATTTGTGTCTTTAGAATTTTGCTCATATCATGTGCTCACTTTCGTATTTATCTCCCCTTATTATTTATACAAAATATTATGTGTTCCTTCAATCACAATATACACATTAGATTATGGAACTCAAAGAGGAAGGCAAACTAAAGCCAAAATCAAACACTAAATCAACTACCGATACTGAATTCTCCTACACAGATACACCACTTGATAGAATTAAGAAAGAACGTCAGATATTGAAAAATCGATCAGTTGCTGATGAATATGCAGAAAAGTTAGGATCAAAGTTAGGTGGTAGGAAGGGGAAACAAGTTGGACGTATGTTAGGTATTGATGTACCCACTAGCAGTAGTATCTCATCGTCTTCGTCATCAACAGCAACAATTGCAGAAGAGGAAGATGATGATAATAATGAAAAGAGAAAACCAAAGTTGGGTCAATTAGATGAGGAAGATTTAGAGGATGAATATGAAGAAGATGAAGACGTATACACAGAATCGGAAGATGAACGAAGGGAGCGTATGGTGATATCATCCGAATCTGCATCTAGTACTATTGATATGCTCAGGAGGAATGTCGATGAGGATAATAAAGATGATGACACGGATGATGAAATGGACGAGGAGGAAATGTTAGATGCCGTTGCCAAGGCACTTGCAAAGACGGGAGGTATTCCAAATAGATCATCTAGCTTTGATATTATATCTGCTGATGATTCTACGGAAACTACAAACCAAGATGAGTCAATGCCAAATGTAGTCTCATCCACAGTATCGTCAGGGGTAAAAACATCAAGCGTGGGTGGATCATGGTCACCACCAAAGGAAGGTGAAAAGACAGAAGATGCATACCAACCAAAAGTTGGTACCTGGGGAGCATTTCCCCGTCCTAGGAATATCAGCACTGCATACGGTGGAGGCAAACGGGTAGGTGCCGGTGTTAAAACAGATAGAGAGAAACAACAACAGAGTATTGAAAGTACCAAGGAACGTCTCCGTGCATATAGGCAAAAGATGGGCATTGAAGTCCAGAGTGAGAAGGATAACGAAGCTGTGATTGATGAAGCCTTGCAATTGGCTAGTAGAGCAATGCAAAGAGGATCATACAGTATTGGCGTATCAGCACTCGAGAAGGTGACACAGTATTGCTCCACCAAATCAGTTAAAGGTGGCAAAGTATTCCTAGAATTAGCCATGGCTTATGAAGCCGAAGGTCAAACCGATAAGGCAATTGGATTATACGCCGCTTTATCAAAATCTCCAATTGATGAAATAAAAGGCAATGCAGATAAGCTGCTGTATGGATTAGAAGCTCTAAATTTTATGAAGGATGAGGCTAAGATAAAGGACTTTAGCCGCAAGAAGGCTGCCGAAACCTTCATTGATGCCACTGGCTTTAACGACATAACATCAAACTTTGACAAAGTTTACAACACGGCATATATCGATTTGGATAAAGGAGGACAATATTATAGAATGCTCACAGAAAACGCTGTAAGATCAACTAGAGAGGCACGGCAAATACTGTTGGCCGCTGTCGACTCTGGAGAACAACCGCGGATGAAGATAATACAAGCCGTTAAGTCATTTACACGCCATTTTGATGAGTGTTTAGAAGAGGAGAAGAAGAATGAAGCAGCCAAGATAGTTCCAGTTGATTATGCAGGGAGACCAATCGTCAATACTAGACGGAAAAGCAGTGCTCGAACTGAATTCGACAACCTGAACAACGCTATTGGTATGGATGGGTATGTCTTATCAAGTTCATCTCAAATGCTAGAAAACCTAAATGGTGAATGGAGATTACAACTCATGGCTGATAAGAAGGGCGAGGGGGTTGACTTCTTCAACTCAACACTTATATGGCAATCGATAGATACATCTGAAATGGCTTACGCAAGCGGCTCGAAAGGTCTGCGTTCCTCATCTCAATCAGGTAACTTAAACTTTGATGGGGTAGACCGTATCCTTTCTCGAGACGGATCAGTAGCAAAAGCTCCTCCGCCCGATGGTTTACTTGGTAAGTTATTAGGAGGAGGTACTGCAGGAGAAATGACCAAGGCACCACAACAAGTTCTTCTAGTCGATTCAGCATTACTTGTAACACGTGCTATTGTAAAATCCCAAGCTGCAGACAATGTAAAGGATTATTTTAGTGTTTGGAGAAGGGCAGAGACGGGTACTTATTCCAGTAAACGGTAACGTTTAACATCAACTTAATTGTATACTACTACTTGTAATAGAGCAGCTTCGGTAACAATACAAATCCCAAGAAACCAATCAATCAACCGATAATATCCTCATTGAGCACGTAGGAGAGATAGACATAAACCGATTAATGATAGTATTCCCTTCTGCAATTGCCGCATTAAGAGCTTTAATATGTTCAGTATGAGGGAGAGCTCCTGAATATAAGCTGTTCACATAATAACCAAATGCTTCGTCCATATCACCAGCAAGCTCATTCTCAAATGCACTGTCACAACAACTGCATACTGCCCAACCTTTCAGCGTACTTATTCTCTTTGACTTGGTCCTTTGTTCTGCAAATGCAACAAGATAATCGAGATGTGCAAACCCTGCACTACATGATCAATCTCGCTGAGTGGCTGGCCACTCTCGGCTTCTCCTTCAAAACATATGTAGCAACGTGGTGAATCATCAAACATCTTAAATCTGGTATATATATTGATGTGTTTGTTGCAAATAACTAGATGGAGCCAAGTACACTTCACATGAAATTCTATTGCAAAGAAACTTGGGTGCGATTCAAGTAACTTGACACCATGTTAATACTTAACACCATATGATACTTGACACCACCTACACCACCACAACCACAATTCGACAGCATATTACTACCAGCATAGTCACATTGCAACAGCCATGGCAATCACTACACCAACACGGAAGCCCACCATGACGACTAGAACTTCGACAAGGAAGGCGTCAGCCAAGAGGCCAACAAAGAGAGATAAGAAGAGCTCTTATAAGACAAAGATCAAAGCACAACCTTCCAAGGCTGTTAAAGCTAGCAAGGAGTCAACCAAGCAGAAGGGTTTAAAAGAAGAAGATGTACAATCTCGCCTACGTAGTAGGAAGAAGATGTCTGATTCCTCCAATGTAATAGTTATTGATGATGACGACGATGATATTGAGGATGAAAACAAGATGTGTGCACACCGAATGAAGAAAGCTGCCGCTGATACCGAAGACGATCTCTGCAAAGGAGAAGACGTCTTCTATGACACCTTGGGATATCTACCAAAGTCAATTAATGATGTTGCTGAAGATGTATTCAATGAAGAAGATGTTGAGATGCGAGGCCTTGAACCTGAGGGCATCTCTTTCTCGATATTCTCAACACCTGTTGCCAAGGAAGAGCGTAGCGGATGGAACCTATTTAAACTGTTCACCTCGAATTCTCAACCCAAACAAGAACCTTGACGAAGTTGATGTGTAGGTAGTGTATATTCTACGCGGTATGCACGGGGCAGAAGAGCAAAGCAGTATGATTAGTATGCAGAATAATGAGAAGTTAACAGCATTATGTATTGCAATATCTCTTACACAATAATGCATCTACCCATCTCTCCATCTATTTCTGTGGCTTACTCTTTGATACCTTCTTCTTCTTTTTCTTGCGCTTTCCATTCGTCTTCTCCACAATATATGGCTTCACTTCAGCCTCTCTCTTGATGGACTCTCTCAATCCTGCACCGCTTAGAAACTTGCCAAAGTGCTGGACTCTAATTGGCTTTGCAAGTAGTTGACGAAGCTCTCCCTTGGCTCGTTTTGCCTCTAGAAATCGCTGACGATCACGTTGATCTCCATCTAAAAGACCTCCCTCCATCATGTCTTCGTCAACATCCAAGCCGGCTTCCTTGGCAGCATCTTGTAGCCACTTGTTCTTTCTACTAACTTGTGTCTCTACATCATTACATGATACGATTTTGGTAGCCAGGGCAACACGCGCTTGAGCCTCATTTAAGAGTCGGCCATCAATGTGTACTTGTTCCAAGGACTTTGATCCTTTCACGGCTTCACATATCTTTTGATGCTCTCGTTCTTCAGCTGGGGCAACCAGTGATATACTAGTTCCGACGGCCTTTTCACCGACACCACGCTGTGAGAAGAAGGATAGGAAAGGGGTGGTTTGTAAAACACGACAGAGTTGTATCAATGAATTAAGCATATGAACTTTATGACTCAGGTTGTTGAATTCTCTACAGATCAAGCTACTACCCCTGATAAAGTCAGAGACTCTAGTCCAACAAATGTCTTCATAGTCACGATCACCAATCAACAAACATACACACTTCTTACCGCTGTTCTACCAGCTCGGTGGATGAAAGTGTCTACAACTCGAGCAACATCATAATGTATCACGGTGGTAACTGACGCAATATCTAATCCACGAGCAGCAACATCCGAACAGACAACAATAGATCGGGAATTGGCCGTTCGTAGTGATTCTAGAGCACCAAGACGTGATTTCTAATGTGTTATTGATCAAGAGAGAATAAGATTGTTAGGACTTTTCATTAAGAAAGTATCAGATTAATGCAACAGTATGATTCTTGGTTCGGAGATTGTTCACTAAAGCCACATGCAGACATCAAAAGACATTTGGTCCTTGATTTATTGCACAAGCTTGGCTGTGATGCCAGAGGCTTTCTCGGGCGTTTGTTTTCTTCGTCACTACCAAAAATACATAGACAAAAATAATACCGTCAAGTACAACACATAAACTTACCTGTTGCATTTGGGCATGAAGCATCTTCACTGGCAGTCCTAAAGTTTTCAGTGTGTCTCCTACTCTTCTAACAGCAGCGATACTATTGCAAAACACGAGGCACGGACCAGAAGAGCCCTGCCGTGTTGTTACGAGGTATGCATATAGATGTGAATCCTTATGTCTTTGTGCACAGGGAATTTGACCAAGTGTTAGTCCAGCGGGAAGACGTCTAGCCAAACCTGAAGATTCAGTTTCACCCTTCTTTGACTTCTTGGCAGTATCTTCATCTTGTGACTTCTTACTCTTACCCTTCTTACCCTCGGGTATTATATTGGACATATCCACAATCTTGACTTCACCTCGTGCTCCGGCCACATCCAATATCTCAGATATAGCACCATCTACAGTCGTTGCCTGTTTATTCTTTCCTCGTCCTTTCTTCATCTTCGTCTTTATACTTGAATCCTTCTTGATCAAATGATGCATTGAAGGAGGTAATGTCAGTGTAGCCGAATATACAAATGTCTGTCGATGTACTGGTTCCTCATTCACACCCTCGTCATCATCACCACTCTCTTCGTTATCGTTGAAGAGCTGCGCCTGTTGCTCTTCATATTCATCATCATCCATTTCCATAGGCTTGGGTTTAGCAACACTCCCCTTCTTCCCTGCACTGCCACCACCATTACGCTCTCGTTCAATAGCTTCTAGTATAGAATCACTAAGCATAACCGTTCGTGCCTCACCTCGAACTCCTCCCAAACTCTTCAATCTTTCATATCCATCCTCCTCTTCTCCCTCATCACTGTCACTTTCATCCTCGTCAGAGTCATCCTCGGGTGGTGGAGGGTTGGCTTGATTAATCATCTCAAATATCTGTTGCAATTGAGGAAAGTTACCTTGTTTAATCATCCTGTCGGCCTCATCAACTACTAGGAAACGTAGTTGAGATAGATCGTTTAAATGTGTGTATTCCTTGCTTGACATCTGAAGGAGGTATTGTAGAGAGCGCATAGGTTAGTGAGTGAGTCAAGTAGATATCCAAACAGCAAATCCATATAGCCTCAGAGTGAGGTGTCACGGACCACGAGGGGGATATAATCTCAGACTGACGTGCAAACGAAGTTGAATTAATTTCACAAGTAGGTTAAACTTCAATTCAAGGAGTCTAATCCGGTGTGATAAATATCTTCATTGATTTATACCCCCCTGTCTTGAACTCAAAAACACAAAGCCACATACATTAAAGAAACAAACAAACTTACCAACTCCCATAATCTACCAGGCGTGGCAACAATCACACTTGGTCTAATTCTTTCCAACGTTCGACGTTGTTTCACTTCAGCAAATCCACCAACAATTGTACCAATTTTAATTATATTCATTGATACCGTAGTTAATTCATTTGTAACCTGTATAGCTAATTCACGTGTTGGTGTTAAGATTAATGCTTGGAGTGGACGTTGTTGTTTTTGAAATAATGATTTCTCATTTCCATCTACTGCTGATGCGGTTTGTGTAGTGGCATCAACATTATCTAATAGATATTGCAATATAGGTAATCCATAACTTAATGTCTTTCCACTACCGGTAGGTGCTGCGCCGACTATATCCCTTCTACCTAATACGGCTGCAGGTAATGTAGCCGCTTGGATAGGAGTGGGGTATGTATATTGCAAGTTATGTAGACCTGTTGCAAGTGTTTCATGAAGTGTTATAGATGTTTGTATTGACCATGATGTTTGTAGTGCTGTTATTTGCTGGAGCGCTGATTCATCCTCTTTGTTTGTATTGTCTTGATTGCTTTCATCTACAGCCATGTTAGACTTGTCGGACGCAGTCTTCTTCTTATCATCAAACTGTCCCTCTTTCTCCTCTCCACTCTCTCGTTTCAATCGTTTACGTTCCTTAGCCTCCTCACGCTTACGCTTCCGTTTAATCTTTTGACGTTCCTTCTTGGTTAATACCGGGATCTCCTCTTTAGATTCAGCGCTATCTTTGGCAGCTGCAGGTTTACCATTTATAGCCTCTTTAACCTTTTTCTTCTTGTCCTTCTTTGCCACAGGCTTCTTCTTTGTATCTCCGTCAATATTTTCATCATCTTCATTCTTATCAGTAAAGACAACCTTGGTAACAAATCCACTATTCTCATCACCAGACTTTTCAACCTTGTATGCATCTCCTGGTATGACATCCAGACTGATATATGTATAAAATAGAAGTAAATTTTGGAAGTGAGCATAATCATATGCACAAAATATAAAGTACCACCCCAATCTTACCCCTAACCCCCGAAAACACACCTAACAACAAACAACAAACAATCAATATCTCACCTTAGAAACATACCAGCATCATTACTCCCATCAATCATACTACCATCATATTTATTACTAACATCAAATTTATCATCTAAATTATATAAATCGGTATCATCTTCTAATGAATCATTATCATAATGGTGTGATGTCCATTTATCTAAATTATTAAATTCATCGTCTTCTTTTTCAATACCATATAGTGGACTATCTTTGGTAGGTTTAGATTTTGTAGGATGAGGACGTTTCTTCTTACCACCCTTTGATGGAAGAAGCTGTTCATCATTATCATCTTTATTTTTTAAGTCAACCTCTAGACGTTTCCCTGGTATTGATGACCAGCCCACACGCTCCTGATTATCAGCGTCTACATCTTCAGTAGTAGTAGAGGATATAGGGCGTTGCCGCTTCTTCTTTGCCATGGTTGAATAGTACAATAGTTGCAAGCATGTATGGTGAGATTGGTGGCTCTAGAGATCCGTGAATTCAGGGTAATATTTGGCAATCAAACGCAAATGGATACCAACGTTACTAGCAAAATGGCGATGAAACGTCCGTGATTATGAGAGTGTAATTGTTAATTGTACATCCGACGCAATGTTCTCAATAGCGGCGGGGCGATAGATAGGTATATAGGGAACATTAGTATGATAAAGATATGGGATAATATCCATGCATCTATAGAGAAGTCTCTTATTTCTAGTGGCGGTGCTGCAGTTATTTTAGTGGCGATACTGCCACCTCTTCTTATTGCAATAACTTTCATCTATTTGCATCGAAAAGTACATCATACTGCCCTCGTACCTCTAAAGAAATGCATGTCATGTTGCAAAGAGTTAACAGAGGAACAATATAGTAAGAAACAATGGAAATATAGACAGTGTAGAAGATGTAAAGAGTGTATTGATATAGCTGTGCAAAACGATGCCATCAAGAAGAGCAAGGAACCATTCTTATATGATGATGTGGATGATGATGATGCACCATCATGTTGGATCTGTTTGATGAGTGGTTTCGATAAATTTGGAAAGCCCATACGTCGTGATTGTTCATGTAGAGGTACCGACTCCGGATATGCACATACCTCTTGTCTCATACAGTTCATGACGTCGAAAACACATACCTTTATTGAGAATAGCAATACTTCTTCACGGTTGTATGATTATGGTGAACTGAATAGTTTATGGACATTATGTCAATATTGTAAACAGCCGCATCAGAACAAATTGGCAGTGGAAGTTAGTTGTGCATTTGTATCACTTGTTGATCAGAGTTATGAAATCAAGTATTCAGATACTTATCATAAGTTATGCAGTATCGTCAAAAAGCTAGAAGGTCGGACGAAGGAGATTGCCTTAGTGACAATAGCAAATGCAAGAACTAAGTATTACCTTAAGATTGAAGCATTGAGTGTCAATCAGATATCATATGTCGATATGATTGGAATACCTAATCTAAGTGAAGAGCAAAAGATCAAGGCGATACGCGCTGCAAAAGAGATGCTTTCTTTGATTAAACAATTGAAAGAAGAGGATGATGAAATGAATGAAGCTTATGTCAAGTTACCAAACCGAGTAAGAGCATTAGAAGGAGAAGCACATACCTGTCTTGGTAACATAGCTCTTTCAGAAGAATCAGAAGAAAGTGTAAAGAAGGCAATATCTCATTTCAAGGATTGCCTCGATGTGTATGAAGAGATTGGTTTTGATGCTGGGATTCTAGTAATAACAAACATTATTGCTAGTGCAAAGGATATGTTATCTTGTGAAGAAGACAGTGGTATTAGTGACAAGACAAAGGTAAAACAAATGTATGAAGAATATGAGTCATCAGTTGAACATCACGGAAACGATGCTATACATACTTTGAATGCTGGATGCTTCTATGCAGTTGCTTTAGCAAATGCCAACCAACACGAAGAAGCTAATAAACTCATCAAAGAATTAGATGTTCGAAGTACAAGGGCGCATGGGGCAAACCATTGAATGACAAAGTCTATTAAGACGGATATTAAATACATAAGGAGGGCAGCGGCGGCTTGAGTAGGTAAGAACAAAGATGAGGAGCACAATGTATATTATGTACAACTGTAGATAGTGCCGAACAATAATGTAGATATTTAGTAATGTATCATTGATCTAAGGAGTTGAGAACCACTCATCTTTATCTCTCCAGTCGTCTCTCTTAGAACTCCTTCCAAAAGACTCATCTCTATTACTTCTTCCATGTTGTCTTCTTGAGCCACGGTCAGCCCCTCTACTATCTCTTCTTGAATAGTATTCATCGTCATCATCATCATTATACTTTCTTTTCTGTTTGAAATGCTCATCTTTGAATGTAAAAGGTTTCCATGGAATCTTCAAATCATCCAATACGAATGAACCAAAGTTGCCAGTATTATATAGCTTTAGAAAGAGCTCACACCGCTTTAACCATAGTTCATCTTCATCTAGATGTTTGAACTTTGAACCATTGGAAGTTGAGATAATGCCTCGTCGATTTCATTCGTTGGTCCATCTAATCCCAATTTGTCAACATAAACAAATACATGATCTCTATTCGCACAAGTGAGAATGTAGTTACAGAACGATTTATGTAACTCAATATCATCAGCAGCATTTTTACCTAGAGGTAAGAGATTAGCAGCACCGAAGGCAAACCATGCAGCTGGCCTCTCATTGAATAAGAATATTGGTGGAGTGATACCAGGCACGTCCATAAAGTATGCTCGGGGCTTATCACGGAGAACATAATCAGTAATCTCACGAGTTTTGCCTGGAGTATCAAGTATACCAGGCATACTTGACTTCTTTGTTCCTTTCTTCTTTTGTGAAATACGAACCTTTATACCTTTTTTTGGTATCATCTCACGACTTCGACATAGTCTAAGCAACGCTTGCAAAACTGAACTCTTACCGACATTGGCAACACCCACGGTTAGTGCGGTAGCATTCCCTCCCCGTTTATCCATAGTATCCAATAAGGTGTCTAGTAATTCATCAAAGTAATGTACTTCATCATTTCGTTGTTTTTCTGATCTTGTATCCACAAATACACATTGTGACTTTGGCCAATACTTAAGTGTCCATTGCTCAACTTTATCACGTGTACGATCATCAATTAAATCAGCATGAGTATAACATATCAAGTGTGTACGATGTTTTGCCAACCTTGTAAATGATGGATGATGAGATGATGCTGGGACACGTACATCTCGTATTTCTAATAATACATTAGCATCGAATGATCGTGTATGTATCTTTACAAGACCTTTATCTTCATAGGGAGCAAAGTTGTAATATTCTAATCCATTCTCATGCTGTTGTTTAGAATAACCAATTTTGAACTTACTGGCAATCTTTGACCATGCTTTATGTTTGGCTTTTACAGTATCAGATGGTTTTGATAATTGTCTTGCAATATGCGGATTATTATCTACTACTTTGGCATTATTTTCATATTGTAGAATAGGACAAGTTGAGCTGATGGATCGTATACACACATTGTGGCTTGATAATGAAGCTTGCCTTCGGAGAGCCGATGACGACCGTACAGACCACACACACCTTCTTGCAATCGATATTGTCATCAATAGATACATACACGATCATTCGATGCTAATGTATTATTAGAAATACGAGATGTACGTGTCCCAGCATCATCTCATCATCCATCATTTACA
>Ga0214480_100739_pt1 | contig 15877 bp, 12 predicted proteins | sample M1_20Mar14CPVII9_3_FD_165042 | JGI IMG/M metagenome (GOLD analysis project Ga0214480, IMG submission 165042) | Marine eukaryotic communities from Monterey Bay, California, United States - M1_20Mar14CPVII9sort6BwellE17 | ecosystem: Environmental > Aquatic > Marine > Unclassified | place: USA... | reverse complement strand
AAGAAGTGGAAACAGAAGACGAGGATAATGCCTCCTCATTTCCAGAAGACTTGTCTCTTTTGACAGTAGTCCAGTTAAAGGATAGGCTACGAAACTTAGGATCTAACACTAAACATGAGTTGATCAGTAGACTGAATGATCATTTCACAGTGCAAGGTGGCGATAAATGATGGTAACTAGTGAGCTCGTCATAACAACCAATCTATGGACATCATATAATAGTAGCATAACTAATTGAAGGGTTTTAGTATCGGATATTGAGCAAATAAGTTGCTGCTCTACCTATTGTCATAATTATCTATCCCTTTGCAACCCCTGACACCCCCTAAAGATCCAACATTACAAGACAGACACAGACACTTTGAGTATAGAAAATCCCAATAACCACTTGATTCAAATCTTCTCCTCCTTACGAGTTTCCTCACCACTACTAGCCAACCCCGCAAAGTGACTAGCCATATTATACCAAACTTTTAAATTCGCCGCTAAATTCATCCATCCCCGTGGATCACTACCATAGGCATGTTTACATCGATTACTCAATGCAATGGGCGTTACGCCCTCTTCAATTATATTCGTAAAATGATGTAAACACCCGCTATTATTAAATATTAATAATGATTGTTCGGTAAGTGTGACTCGGTAGTACATATCTAAATCTTTTAGATAGTCATGATTGTCTGCCGAGCCTGGTATATGAATGTTATCAATACCAGTAGTTAATGTTAACTTCCGTGTAACCTCGAATGGTGCAATGATCACATCCTTCTTTCCCCTCTTTAACCAATAAAAATTGGTTGTACCCGGTCCTAAATCTACATGTGCCAATCCACTTTTATAATTACCCTGGAACCATAAAGGCCAATGAGCCCTAAAAGTTAATGGTAATAACTTCTTCACAATTGGATCAATACCATCTAACTTTACATTCATATTATCAGCCTGAACTGAAATACATCCTTCGGTATCATCATCATCAGTTGTTCGTGGTGGTGATGCATTACTAATTGGTTTCCCGTCGGTACGTTGTAAGATGAATGGTACGCCTTTATCTAAATATTCTTTACGTAGATATTTGTAGTCACATGTTTCGGGGTCGAATATTTCGATTGGGGTTGGTTCAGCTCGGAGTGCTGGAGTATATTGTATTTGCAATGGATAAGATAATAAGATATGAGCATAAGATATGAGCATTTATATATATAATTGAGCATATTATATGCACACAAACACACGCGTATACTTACCAGGATGTTTACCAAGATCTGAAACACGATCATCCAATCCTAAACTTTTGACAGTTTCATCAATACTACCCACACTTGTTGCCACACTACCCGCAGACGTAGTCGAATCTCCTTCAATACCTTTATCAGACTTGGTAGCCTTATACAATACTTGTGATGCCTTAATCTTCGTACCGACGACACCATTTGCAATGGCATCTCCGGCAGCAAAGCCCATTAACCCAACACCTACGACGGGTGTTAATGTTAACTTGCCTAATGCTTTACCAAGTCCACAGGCTGTGGATGAGAAGGCATGCTCTTCGCCTTTGGTGGGAGCAGGCGGGGCTTCGATTGTTAGTGTTGAGATAGGCTGTTCTTCTTTCTTTGTTAGGGATGGTATTTTCACCATTGTTGTTTTGTTTTATTGATGTGATATCGAATATGGAGGAGAGGAATAAAGGTAGTATTGCAACACTGCTATCGTTTCAAAGTAAGAGGTTGTTAGATAAATAGTTGAAGAAGGTGAAGAGACAAAAAGATCAAGAGCAAATGTTGCAAATCTTTTGTCCGTTCTAGTAACTTTATTCACGTGGAAAATGAGGCCTGTTCTTACCTTGCTCGCTCTAGGGATAACCCTGAGCATCAGCCAAATGAAAAATTGAACAAAAGAAAGCAAGTAATGACATTACTATGTATGATGTGAACAGCTATGCCATATTGTATGTGCATTGTTGAACCATCACTACCCAAATATTTGATCAACGAATACTCTAAATTTTGTATTGAGCCTGTCAACCGCTATTTGCAATAGAATTAGCTAGAGGCATCTACTTGGGTGTCATAAAAATCTCTCAATTGCATTGCAATAGAAGTCGACGCTGGTGTATATATATCATCCATCGCCATCAGTCAATAGTATATCTACTCTCTTCCCCTCGTTAGTATAATATAATAACAACAAATATCAATCAAATCATGGTCTCCTACTCTGTAGGCGCATCGATCCTACTTGCATTACATTCCACAATTGTTAATGCCGAAGCCACATCAGCTACTACCACCAAACGTCTACGTCCATCTACTACCGACAAGAAGAAGAATGTAGCCAGCAATGGCCGCACCGGTCCATCCAAACACGCACGCACTCTATACACTGACGGTATGAATATGAAAGTCGATACCGATGAAAAGTGTGAAAACTTTGTTGAGGGTACTCCTGCAGTATGTGTACATGTCTGTGTCATCACCACATCTAAATGGATTGGTGATAAGTTAATTGATGAATATAGCAAGGTAGAAAAGAGTAAGTGTAAGGATGGTTGGGATGGTGATCATTCGTACGATGATTCACATTCGTCTGGAGATGGATGGCATGGATATACTGAATGGCCAACATTTTCTCCTGTATCACATAAGCGTGATTCATGGAGTGGTGATGGACATGACGGATGGAAGTGTGAGGAGAAGCCTCATAAGGTAAGAGTTGATTGATTGTTGTGTTGTGTTGCTTTGTGCTGTGTTGTGTTGTGTGAAGCCATCATATGCCTGTCTTTGTGTGATGTTCACATCCTTGTGTGTTCACATCTTGTGTTCACATCTTGTGTTCACATCTTGTGTTTCACATCTCGTGTTCGTTCTTGATACAAATCTATAATACTAACGCTTCCTTCTTCTACCCATCTCAACTTATTCATTCATACATCTACCCATCAAAACAATAATACAGCCAAGCTGGTCAAGTCCCTCCTACAAGTCATTACATTCCATCGATAATGAATGGTCGTCACATTCCACTGATCATGATCGTTCATGGTATTCAAGTTCCTCGGGTAAGAGTGGCAAGTCTGGCTCCTCTGATTGGGGTTCCGGCAAGTCTGGGAAGAGCGGAGGCGGCTCATCATGGTCATCTAGCGGCAAGAGTGGCAAGTCAGGTGGTAAGTAGACTTTGTCATCTCTTTATATGAATCCGATATCCATATTCAACTCGACTGATAAACACTCATCTCTCTTCGTATCTTTTCTCTCCTCATACAAGGGTATCATTCCTACGATCATTCAGGGTATGATGATTGGGTTAGCTCTGGCGATAAGCTTGAATGGTATTCATCAGACGGTAAGAGCGGCAAGAGTGGATCACACCGTCAGCTAAGGATGGGCACTTTAAAGAAGATTCATGGTGAATGGGGTGAGCATAGCTCCTCTTCAAGTGACGACGACTGGCATTCCTCGGGTAAATCTGGAAAGTCTGGCTCATATCATGACGATGACGATTGGGCTGGCTCGGGGGGTAAATCTGGAAAATCTGGGTCAGGAGGAAGTTCATGGGGTAAGTCTGGAAAGTCAGGAAGTGGCGGAGGAGGATCATGGGGTAAGAGTGGCAAGTCTGGAGCTGGATCATATCATTCAGGGAAGAAGCCATCATCGTCATGGAAGGCAATTACAAGCATTGACAAGTGGACTGCTTCTCCTACCATTTGTGATACACCAACACCGACCATCATCACTGCCGAGCCTAGCTCAGCCCCCACTACTTCACCAACAACATCACCTACCTCAGCACCAACAACATCACCTACCTCAGCTCCTACTGGAAGCCCTACTGTTACATCGCAAAACATTGTAGAGACTCCTCAGCCTACTACCTGCCTTGAACGTGAATGGTGAGTATTGTTTTGTTTGTACTGTATATTTGACATTATGTAATCACAACACCATTCTCACCACACATCATCCTTCTGTTTTCATACTAAACATAGGTTCTTTGACGGACAAATCTGTACCAACGGATTCCTCGATTCATCCAACGATGGTGGCATTCTATACACAACCCTTAAGGATTGTTGTGAGGATGTATTCCCCCAAGGCACATGTGACTTTAACGACATTTGTTTCACCGACTCGCCTACGCCATCGCCTACATATAGTTCAACTAATGGTAGTACACCAACAGTTTCTAAGGAAACTACTGGACCACCTACCACTGCTATTGTGCCACGACGTGGTACTGGGGCTCATAAAGTTTCACACTAAGTCAAGAACAAGAAGAAGATAGAGAGTTTGTTTGTATCCCTCAAGAAGAAGTCAAGCAAGAAGATGGAAGAAGAAGAGAACGTGATAGAGATAGAAGTGAAGAGAGAACAGAAGTATATTGTGATTTTAGTTTGTTGTACTATTAGCAAAAGTTAGAAACAAGAGGACAGTACACATCCATAAGGATTCGTGTATGTTGTTTACCCCTTGAGAACTTTTAATTATTCGGCTAGTCCCAAAGAAGGGAAGTGATCAAAGTTTAGAGAGAGAGAAACGTAATTAACATTCAGTAACTTAATAAAGTACGTGGTTGAATATATGTGTTGCCTGTGTTGTAATGTTTAGTATGAGTACCTATCATTTGTTAACAGAATTGTATGTAGGGGCGGCTCACCTCGAGATAGAGATAGGCCGTTGGTCATGTGGAAATGGCCGTATATCCTAGGATACCTCTCAAATTATTTTAGGTGAAAAATTGATGTTTTGTCTGTTCAGCATGTGGTTTGCAACAACTATCAACAAACCTTGGGGGTAGTGACGGCATAATATCAAACTAAGTAGTACTCTCTTAGATAACTAAAGGTGTCTACTCTACCATCAAAGTATACAGTAGCAACTGACGGCCGCTGATTAAGGACTGATATATCATAAAAGCAAAAAGTATCTTAGCAAGTTAGCAAAAGTATCTTAGCAATTATCCCCTCGGACATACACTTATCATTGCAATCAATAAAACTTAATAACAAAGATGGTCAATTATTCAATTAGTGCTACATCACTACTAGCAATCACCAGTGGTATTGCAACAACGACTGTCAATGCCGCTGAGCAACAACAATCTAACAACTTACGTCAATCTACTAAACAAGATACTTCTACTCAAGAGCAGCAGCAGCGTAAGCTAATCACACTTAGATATGGTGATACCGAAGAAGAAGAATATCATGGTCCTTCCGCTGGTAGCTCATATCTACCCGTTGGATACGGCTACGAACCCTCGGCACCACACTCTAATCATGATAAGATTGAATTTGTTAAACCAGTTGCTGATGCTGGACATGATCTATGGACATCTGATGGATGGGAGAAGAAACATTCAAGTAGTAGTAGTTGGAGTAGTGATGGATGGGGTAAGAAGGAGCATCATGATGGTGGTGCTGGTTGGAAGTGTAATTCGAATCTGCTCAAGCGTTGGAGTTCGCCAAGCTGGGATTCTCAATCAATTCATTCCGTAGATGAATGGAGTACGTCGTCATCATGGAGTACAGGTAAATCGGGTAAGAGTAATTCACACGGCGGCAAATCTGGCAAGAGCGGATCACACAGTGGTAAAGGCAAGAGTGGGTGGTCCTCGTCTTCTTCTTCGGGTGAGTAAAAGTCTTTGCAATATAGATACTCAGTTTTTTCTAGTTACGGTATCCTTGCTCACATCATATGTCACCCTACACTCTATCTCTCGTCTACACACAGACTGGTCTTCATCTTCTTCAGGGAAAAGTGGAAAGTCAAGTTCTTCCTCAGGCTCGGGAAAGAGCGGCAAGAGCGGTGGTAAGATGGCTTTGTCATATCTCTTTTGTAGTATCCGATATCTATTCAACTCGACTCTATGTAATAATAAAAACTCTCATCTCTCTCGTATCTACTCTCTCCTCATATAGGATTACGTTTAGGCAATGACTTGAGTCGTAATCTATACCAATACGAGGTTGTTGAAGTTGGGGATAAAGCTCACAGTTACGGATGGGGCGTAGAGCATAAGTCGTCTTCCGATGATTGGTCGTCATCCTCGTCGTCCTCGGGGAAGAGTGGAAAGTCTGGGTCCTGGAGTACAGGCAAGAGTGGTAAATCTGGAGGCTTATGGTCATCAGAAGGCAAGAGTGGCAAGTCAGGAGCTGGTAGCCATTATGGTAAAAGAAAGTCCGTTTTGTCGTATGATAGTATGTTCAATATGAAGACTCGGTCTTGTATTTGCCTTGTTTGATTGCCTTTGTAAACCACAATACTAACAGAAGTTACTCTTTTCTCTCTTCTTCTCCATGAACGGTGAAACGTATCTTTCAGGTGGCAAGTCAGGTTCTGGCTCATATCATCACTCTTCTGAATGGACTAGTGGGAAGAAGAGAGATGTATGGGGTTCAAGCTGGAGTTCTTCTCCTACGATTTGTGATACATCATCACCCTCCCCCGAGCCCAGTGCCAATCCAACAAAATCACCCTCAGATAATCCAACTTCTCAACCAACAGAGGATATCTGCACTTGTGCTCCAAAGGCTTTTGATATTACCTGGGATTTCACAAACTTGTGTTTTAATCAAAATACACTGTTAAGTAATCCAGGCATTGGCAGTACGTCATGTGCGATTATTGTATTGCAAGATAACTTTGACATGGATAATATGGAAGATATGTTGATGAATCCTCCTCAAGACATTGTTTCCGAAGAACTCAATCTTAGTTCCAATTATGTCGAATCACAAGATGAGGTAACAAGAATCTTTGGCTTTGGATTCGGTGAATTCATTTTAGGAGATGGGCCATTTATTCCTTCCGCTAGACAACTAGAAATTGGTGATTTATCTGATGGATCAACCTTCTCCTTGACATCCATTGCTGACGATATTGATCCAGAGATGTCTATTTTCAGTCAGCTAGAGAATGTACCTGTTTCTCAAGTCATCCGATGGATAGGAGAGACAGCCAATGGTAGCTTTGTATTTGGCGCATTGAGATGGTTCTATGATAATGATTGTGGTGCACCAGATCAAGATTTAACTGCAATTCTGGACGGTGATGAGTTTGGAAAAGTACTATTCAGCCAAGTTGTTGAGCAGCCTTTTGACTACTGTCTTGTCCCGACTAGCAGTCCAAGTACATCATCAATGCCGTCAAGCATGCCAAGTAATCAGCCCTCAAGTCAACCAAGCACTGATATCCCTCTCATTGTAGAGACTCCTCAACCTACCGTCTCACCCGAGACTCCTCAACCTACCAATGAGCCGACAGGTGGCTCAACTCCAACAGTAGGTAAGGATATTAGCACTCCTCCCACCATGATTAAACGAACAAGTGAAACAGATGTAGAACAAGAAGCATCGAATGATTTAGCCAACTTAACATTGACAGAGAAGGTAACGAAAGATTGTGTCCAACATTATGATGAGGCATGGTCGACTAAACGGAATGCTGTAGTTACCGGATGTGTGAATGTTTGTGAAATTACTACCACTGTTTATCAGGGTGATGTAGAAAAGAGTAGTGAAGTTGAAACTACCAAGAAGATATGTGATAACTGAGGAGATAGAGAAAGTGATTTGATAAAGCTATGAAAAGAAGGAGACGTATCTGTGGATATACATACTGTGTTGTGTACATTAGTTTGTCATCGTGTGATTGGGAGAGTTGTTTGAAATGGTAAATGCTATTCGGAAGAGATCTTGAATTTGGCCGTGTGCTTAGAGTATGCTATTAGCCTTACATACAATTTAAAGATAGAGCCATTTGTAAAGAAATAGACGAAGTACCCCCTCTATAGTTAAGATTCCAAAGTATGAGATATCAGAAAGAATGTGTAATGACCGGGGCATTGTGACAGTCACAGCAAATAGACACAAGCCCTCCCTACTTACTCCCTACCCCTCATATCGTTCAGTGCATTGGCAACTATTGCACTTGCAATCTAATATCAATATAGAGGGCCTTGATTATATTACAACAATTAATATAGAGTTGAGAATAATGCGTCGTCACAAGTCATTAACAACACCCAACAAAAACCCAAATCATAAACAAACTAGACGACATTCAAGTCAAGTTATCATATCAACCAACTATGAACTACGTGATGCTATATTAACTAAACCACCGCCTCCGGTTGATAGTAATAGTAGCGGTAGTGATAACGATAACAATGTTGACGATATAAAGAAGGCTAGAAAAGAGAGACGACGTCGACGATCTCGTAGCAGACGAAGGAGAAAGAGTTTATCTTCTGTCAATAGTAAGAAGAAGTTGCAATCCAATCATGATGATATGAACCCTACCAATTGCAGTAATAATGATAGTAGTATAGATATACTAAATGGTAATCATGATCAAGTACTAAAAGATAGCCTGTTATTAGCCAAGCAGCAATTACATCAGCCATCATCATCGACATCACTACGACGATCATTATCACACAATGAAATATACAACTGTTCAACTATATCATTACTTGATAATGATAATATTGATATAATACCAACAAAAGAGTCGAATGAACATACAAACAAAATGAAATCAAACTTATTAGCATGTTCAATGACTACTGATAGTAGTGCTTCATTTGTTGGTACTGAAAATAAGATGTTGCACATATCAGATGATGAGCAGCATTCGATTGTATCCTCTGTAGATGATTCAGTTGATGATAATAATGATACTAAACAGCAACAAACACAGCAACAAAAGCAACAACAAGGTATTAATAAAAACAAAGATAATAATAATAGTAGCCGAACATTAAACACATCGGCAACAACCACATCCAATCCACAACCCTGCTCATCTCCTCCCAACTCAAATCAACCCAACAAATCACAACCACTATCACAATCAATAATAATGGAAGAACATATAGCCCTCAAACTAAATGTAGCACAACTTCACACCGAATTACAAACATCTCAAATACAATTGAACAAGTATACATTGGGATTACAACAGGCTACTTCAGGCTTGAAATCGGCACAATTAGCTATAGGAAAGTTACAATCTAAAAATATAAAGTTGGAAGAAAGGAATGAAGAATTGGAAAGTGAGAATTATTATTTATTAATATTGTTGAAGAATTTAATTGATGAGGGTGGTGAGACTGGGAAGAAGGGTAGTTTGGAGGAGATGTTGGCACCATTGAAGAAGAATAAGGGTGGGGTGTCGTCGGGAAAGGGGAAGCATATTAATGTCAAGGATATCAAGGGCAAGGGAAACGGAAAGGAAGAAGTCAAAGGATGGAAGAGAGCATCACATTGGTGGAAAGATCGTAGTAATCGATCATCTGATATTGATAACAAAGATGATGATGATGAGGTATTGGTAGTACAAGGCTTACCCCTAATTGATAACAGTGACAGAGGAGCTGGTACTGGCGGAGGATCAAAAGCATCAGCTCAATCGAATAAATCATCTTATAAGCCTGGAGCATCGGTACGTAGTCTCAAATCATCGAATAAGTCATCCAGTGGTGCATCGGGTTGGTGGGGAGGTAACAGCAATAAAAACAATAGACATCGTCGATCGAAAAGTGGGGAGGCATCGGAAGGGTGTGGATCGAGTTGGCATACAAGTGCTGCTAGTGGAAAGGGAGTAGGAGAAGGAACAGAATTATTGGACGGAGTACCAAGTACTTTAATTGATAAGATACGCAACCTGTCAGTGACATTATCTCGAGGGTCGAATATGGCTGTTGATTCGTCTAAGCAAAAGAGGGATAAATGCCAAGATGTTAATGTGGTGGATGATCAACCACCGGTACCAGAGTATGTACAGTGGAATGATGATAGTAAGATAGACTACTGTTCCGATGTATCATTTGATGGTATTGTAGATGACGATCAGCAAGTCAATACTAATATTGGTAAGGCCAATGAGAAAGAAGAAGGAGAGAAGAAGGAAAAAGAGGAGTATAAGAAGGATACCAATCTCATCACCTATAGTGGGACGTCACAACAATCACAACAACAGCATGAGACTACTGATACTAATATGGAGGAACGACAGCATGCAAATAGTGCTCAGTATAGTTTAAACCCTGGAGATGATGATACCTATGATCCGTCTGAGTATGAATTCAGTGATTGCTGATACTCCTCTGTCTCTGTCTCTTAGTTAAGGAAGCCCAGTTAAAAGGTTACTAAGCAAACAATTATGAATTACATCTACTTCTCGTGAGATTATCATGGCTTTTATCCAGGCTTCGTAGAAGGCTAGAGCTCTATCTTGGGCGGCTAATTTTTGATTTGCATTTTGTTTTGTCTCACTCACTTTATTGCAATTGGGAGTCTTTGATAACTAAATGGGAAGTTATTGTTTGAGGATAAGAACATGAGAATCTTAGGACGATTTAATAGGGTGTTAGATAGAGGTATCAGATAGATGACAAGAAGCCTGCAGCTGCCGCGTAACAATGATAGTTTAGAAATGTGGATAGCCTAGAATGCGCTCGAACAAGGAAGGTGGGAGTTTAGGAGTAGGGGATTAGCCCCATAAAGGTATTTTGTAACGCATCTAATTATACAGTTTACACTACTCCATACCTTTTCAGTAAAAAAGAGTGTGATAGTAATCCTATTCGTGCCGTGCCGCCGCAGGTGAGAATGATTTCTTTCCTACTTGATTTCTGTACATGTCATGTGGCATGTTCATCATGCACTGTGTTCATTGTGCACTATTTTCTTTGAGTAGAGCAATCATAGCCTCCCTAGACCCATCCACATCCAATCCCTTCTCATCTAGCATCTTCCTTAAAGTTCCTACCCTCATCTTGTTGTAATCTGTACTACTCTTATCTCCACTCTCCTCTCCTCTTGCCACAGCTGTTAATAAGTCGGTAGCAAGATGTCCCGGGAAGTTGTCTAGAGACACCTTGCCAATAATATCTCCTTTGTTTGCAACGATATAATCCATGACTACCTCTTTTAATAGAGCAAGGTTCTTGGCGTCGGCGTAGAGTAAGTTGTCCATGATGTTATCCATAGTAAATTCAGTTGATTTAACATAAACCGCTTCGGCCTCTAATTTGAGGTGCACTACCCCATACTTATCACAGGCATTAATGATATCTTTGGCATTATTCTTCAACTCTTCATCAGATAGTTTACCACCGTACGCATAGTAAATCATATGCCTGAATATCCCGGGCTTCACATCTGAAATCGATACAGTAGTAATTCCCTCTCCATCCGGTTTACACAGTTCGGCCAACATTGTTGATACATCTTGTAGAATGAATCGATGGGCATAGACGCTGGTTGTGGTTTTTGACCTTTTGTTTGTGTGATCCTCCTCATCCTCACAACTTCCATAATTAACCTCAAATATTACATCGGCTGTTTCTTCATCCATAAACTTTTGTAAAACATTTTTATTGATTGGATTTGTTGGTATGAATTGAGTAATTGATTTGTCGGTAGATGTAGACTTCATTCGAACTTCAATAACCAATGAATCTTGTACTAATATATCCATAAGTGTCGATCGTTTGGCAAAGTCTGTATAACCCCAGGTATTCTTTGGTGAGTTAGATAGAGCAGAAAAGTCATTTGTTCGTGATTTGCAATGCGCCACTTCTTTGCCATCTGCATCTCTAACACTAAATCCCCATTGGATTTTAATACTTGTATTTGATTTATTGACAATACCTACGGAAACATACCCTTCAGCTGAATTCTCTGAGCCACCTGGATAAACTGACAATACCCACTGATGACCAAAGCAAGAAAATTCAGGTGATTCAACATATTCACCTCTAGCTGTAGTAAGATCAGCAAATCCATGAAATCGAACCAGAGCCGTTGTCCAATCTTTGAACCCATTTGGAGGCGTACCTGCATCCAATTCAATACTCATATTCCTTAGTAGGTATGTAGTGTTTTTGTGATAACAAGAGGGTATACCTTCTTGTGTGAAAAAAAAAAAAATTTTAGTACAACACTTTCTCTTAGAGGTTATCAAAGTTATAGCGCGATACTACCAACAAACGAAATAGCATTAAACTAGGTCTAATCCTATACTATATTGGCATATAAGCGGCTTTATAGCAGAAGAACTCGGTACTATTGATCTCTGCTAAAAACTGTGAGAGAGTGTACTAAGAGGCTACTTTACGGGAATAAACTCAGCAACCTCCTCTTTTTATTAATGAGCTCTCTTCTATTACCACACTCACGTCCTTGGAATACTGATATATCATGGTCGACACCCGTAGTAACAAACGCCAAAGACAAATCAATACCGTCACACAAATTACCGATTTCCCCGATGCTGTATTATCAAATATATCATCGTATCTTACACAAACATCATGTCTAAAATTTACATTATCACTCACCTCACAACCTGACTCGTCAATTAGTAAAGCAATCATGAAAGAGCATTATCGTCAATGGGAGTCTATAGATGTGAATGATACGAAAGAATTCTTTGGTGGTGATATTACTGATGATAACATACGATGGGTATTGTTATGCACCGATGCAGTACATCATTTGAAGACTTTAAAATTGACGAATTGTTTGGGCGTAGTTGGTACAGGGTTACAGCCTTTGATTGGATCGACGGTATTGGAAAGTGTTGATTTGAGTTTAGTTGGTGCTAATAAAAGTCCAACTATTGATCCGGTACCTCCGATATCTGCTGAGATAGTTGTGCCCATATTAGAAAGTATAATCGATGCAGAGGGGAATAAATTGGTAAATGTTACTTTGCCAAAGAAATGGCGTATTGAAAAGAGTGATATACTCACCAACTTTTTAAGGAAATTTGATAGGGTATTGGGTAGTCGTAATATCAAGTGCTCAGGTTATAATTGTGATAAGATATGTGAAGCTGGGAGAACACGGATGGGAGGGAGTTTAGTCTGTTGTGATACTGTTGCAAATGTTCACAAGTATGGCCTAATCACATTTGCTTGTTCTAGTTGTGAAAGAAAGTTTTGTACTGAGTGCCGTGATGATAATCTATATCATTTCTGTGAAGTGTGTGAAAAGTACTTTTGTGAATGGTGTGCTGAAATGAATTGGTGCGATGGGGAGAATTGCAACACGGGACGTACTTGCAGAAAGTGTGCTCCTAATGCACTGACATCATGGTAAGAGTATCAACTGAGGTTATTTGGATTGGATATTTATACCAATGTATTCTCATATGAAAGTTCCTTTTTTAAACAGTGATTGGTGCGATGATGAATTCTGCTCAGAGTGTGAGCCGGAGTGGATCACTTGCCAGTATTGTGATACCAATTTGAAATTATGCGGTCGCGAATGTGTTTATCATTCAGACGGTTTGAATGCATGCGAAAGTGAGGGATGCAACAGAGCAAATTGTGCAAGTGGAGACTGCTTTACCGATCATTTTCATAACATGGATTGTGTCGACAAGTGCAGAGGATATGATGAAAACGAAGCTTGTTGGGAGTCATATTGCACTGATTGTCGAGTGAAGGAATTAGAGGGAAAGGATTGGAATGGGTGCCCTGGATGTGTGAAAGATGTTGCCATTGTGACTGCAAAAGCACATAAGAAGGTGCTCAAAGAAGTCAACAAGTTGAGGAAAGAAATTGAGGGGCTACGAGAGGTGTAAGATGATAGGTCGGGGGTTTGGTCGGTGCTTATTATGGATAGATACTCTGCTGCTGATAAGATTTGTACTAGAACTTTATCTCATGTACACTTACTATATAAGTTTTTATCTGATTTATCAAATCCTCACATAGCTAAAGCAAGATTGCTCATATCTTATGTCCTCTCATAAACTATATAGATTGAGCCATGTCTTTGCTCTCTCTCTCATAGACTATGACTCCGAGTCAATTCAATCATTTCATTTCCTATTCTACACCCCATTCATATAGGTACAGTATCTTACTCCTATGTCATCTCAGCACTTTCACTATACAACAAACGACAACTACCACTTTTAAATTCTCTTTGTTTTGGTGTACTATCACTAATTCGTAAACTACTTTTTGGTACTGGTGTAACTTTTCTTGGATCAACTATACATGTTTCTTTGGTGTATGTATATTGTATAGGTGATGCAGGAGTACGATCACTACTGCTGCTGCTTCTACTAAGTGAATGACGTGCTCCGGGAGATTGAGTAGGTGATCTGCATTGTTGTTGAGTGTTTGATTGACGACGAGGAGACTTGGGAGATCTAGGAGACTTTGGAGAACGATCACCTACACGTAAACTAGACTTGAGTACGGCACCATTTACTGATACTACTTCTTCAACCTGTTGTTGTTGCTGCTGTTGTTGTTCATATCGATCATAGAAACTGCCAATTTTACTTAAACTCTTCTTGAGCGATCGAGGAGGAGTAATCAACATTGTCTCGTACGTCTTTCGGATACGTGTATGGTGAAGCTGTGCTTTGTGTGTTACTAGTTGTACCTCTGCCATTTGATGGATAGAGTAGTATAGTATTATTGCAGCTACTAACTCTATGCAATCTTGGAAAGAGATAGAAATGCAAAAGATATGCACTACTCGTTCGAGGAATTTTTTGGCTCGCCGGTATCCTAAGAAAATGCGCGTTATTGAAAAATTGACACTCTCTGCAATGAAGAATGAACGGTCATCACCTCCAAGGTTTATCCTTTGCTAACATCATCACATAGCAAATATTGGAGAGTACGAACTAAATCGCTCACGGTTGAAATATTGACGACTGCATAGAGTAAACGGTATGTTGGGAGTGCCACACTATCACAACAGCAGCATAAATTATAGCAAGGAGAGGAGTTGTTGATAACAATCATTCGTCTCTTCCAATAGAGGAGCATTGCAATAGATATAGCAACAATAGCATACATCGCTTGCAAGAGCTAAACAATACTAAACATATAGACAGACAAGCATAAAGACAAACATACAGATAACTATGGTACAACCAAAGGTAATCAAAACAGCAGTAATAACAACATCAGTAGTAGCAATCGGCCTAGGCGTCGGTCTAACAGTCGGTCGCTCCAAATCCTCTCCACCTGATAACTCATCAGTACAATCCGATGGCGGATCTCCCGATGTAGAATATGTTGATCCATCTCCCAAAGTCTCTAAAGACTTTATGCCGGCAGTTGTGGAAGAAACACGAAATGGTGATATTGTTGATACAGTTGATACAATAGAGGCGGCTCAGCGATATGCTGATATGACAGGTCCACAGGGTGGATATGCAGCGTATGATGTTACCGATCGTCAATCGGCAGGTAGTAAGGCCGAGAAAGGGAGCGGAAGTAGTGGAAGCAAGGCTGAGAAGGGAAGTGGAAGTAGTAAGGCAGAGAAAGGAGCTAGTAGTCATCATGGAGGTGTTGTCAAATGTATTGGCTCTGGAAAGTCTGGTAAGAGTAACTCTGATGGGAAGAGTGGCAAGTCTAATAGCACTGGCGGAGGCTCGTCGGGGAAGAGTGGTAAGAGTAATAGTCGTATGTTACGCGGAAATCGTGAACTATCATCAGGAGGGAAGAGCGGAAAGAGTAATGGAGGAGGACATGATGAATGGGAGGGTGAATGGGAAGAACACAAGTCTTGGTCGTCATCTTCTTCTACCAAGTGGTCATCCGAGTCAACCAAGTGGTCATCATCATCAAGTTCAGGTGATTGGAAGGGCGAGATTGTTTGGGTTGAGAATGATTGGTCTGGGAAGAGTGTAAGTTTGTTGTATCCTTATTTGTGTTGTTCTTGTTTGGTTTGTTCGTTGTCTTTGATGGATAAATGAATCTTACTAACTCATCTCCTTCTTACTTCTTTCCATTACGAGGCACTACAGTCATCGTAGGTGGTCCTGTTGTTTCCTTGGACACAGTTGGGGTACTACCGAATGTAGGCATCAAAGTGGGTCTAAACGTAACTGGACTA
>Ga0214480_100738_pt1 | contig 15888 bp, 10 predicted proteins | sample M1_20Mar14CPVII9_3_FD_165042 | JGI IMG/M metagenome (GOLD analysis project Ga0214480, IMG submission 165042) | Marine eukaryotic communities from Monterey Bay, California, United States - M1_20Mar14CPVII9sort6BwellE17 | ecosystem: Environmental > Aquatic > Marine > Unclassified | place: USA... | reverse complement strand
AGGCACTTTGAATACGAGTGGCTGCATTTTCCATTTGCATTGGACCAAGATGTTTCTGTGCACTTGTCATACGCATACAACTCTGAATCTTGATAGCCGCAGCCCTCTTGCGTCGGTAGTCATTAACGGCCAGCTTTCTTCGAGCTGCAGCTTGAATCTTGGCAGATGAGCCACCAACCATTTCATTCCTCCATCCTTCTAGGCAAGCATACGTCTCTGGGCGCAAGAACACAGTTCCATTGCACATTTGCATACCAACAAGAGCATACCTAGATGGAGCCAGTCTTGTCATAAATTCCTTCTTCGACTGGGGGATTGGAGTCTCCCATCCCTCTGGAAGTGGGGCAGGTGGAGGACGCTTCTTAACAATCGTCTTTGTTTTGGGTGCCGACTTGATAGCAGGTGATGCTTTCGTAGGGGAAGGAGATGGCGATTCATCAGTGGCAGAATCGCCACCCTTCTTCTTCTTCAATGAGAAACCAAACTTCTTCTTCTTGCCACTACCAGGAGTTACAGGAGACTTCGGCTCGGGAACTGGACGTGGAGGTGCAGACTGAGGCATGGGTCGTGCACTTTCAGGTACCTCTGTTCGGATTAAGGTTGGACCAGACTTTGTACGGATTCCACTTGGCTGGACAACTGGCGGAGCAAGTGATTCATACAAACCAGGTTCCCAAATATCAAGTGTCAACTTGTTCACCAACTTAGTCAACTCAAGTCTCCTAGCATTGATAAGGGCATTCCTATGACGAGCAAGCATAACTTTCTTCTTCTTCTTGGATACATCAGCAGTGTTGACATCTTGAGGATCACCAAGCATGTAATACCTCTTGAGGAAAGTACCATAAAGAGGACGCTCTTGGTAAAGATGCTCTCTGTAAGCACGCTTGATGAGAGTGGCTGCATCTTGATTATATCTGAAGTATTTACGAGCCCAATGCATTCGAATTGCAGACTGAATCTTGATAGCAGCACGCTTCCTTTTTTCTTCCAATATGCGAATACGTTCTTCCTCTGATCTCTTGGCATCCCTTTCCTCCAAGTAAGCACGTCGAACTTTAACAGTGCGCACAAGAGACTGAAACTTGGCAATACCATAAAATAGACCACGGACTCGTTTGCGAGCGATTGCACCACGTATGCAAGATTGCATTTGAAGCACTGCCTGCTTCTTCCTCCGTAAGTCTGCACCTTCTTTGTGAGTAACGCAATAGTGATTTTTGTAGCACCTCTGGATCTTAACTGCAGCAGTCTTCATCTTCATGTAAGCCTTGAAGTCCTTCATTAGAGTCTGTGTCTTCTTCGCTGCTAGACCCATACGAATCAAACACTGAATAGTAATAGCAGCCTGGCGTGCTCGCTTCAAGTATTGCTGAGCAGCATAACGACGCCAGTACTTGGCAATCCTAGTCACGTTCTTTCCAAACTTTTCATTTCGGATGGATTCAATACATTCAAATGCCTCACGACGCAAGAAGACCTTGGTCTTACCCAATTGTAACCCAGCCACGGCACAACGGGACGAGAAGTCGAGTTTCATAAATTCATCGATATTCTTTGGTTGAGCTAGGGCATGACGATTGGTGGTTGAAGTGGGTCCTCCACCACCCATACGCTTGTAGATCTCATGCTCAATCTTCCAAACTTCCGTGGCTGTCCTGGATACCACACGCTTGAGTGCCTTCTGTTCATCCGTAAGATTGGAAGAGATTTCATTGTGGTAAGGAGACAAGTTATCTTCATCAACATCACGATTGGGGCAAATCATGTAGTATCGGGTCATAAAGATATTATGGGGATAACGAGTGGGATAACCAGCACGGCTGACCCTAACAGCCTCGAGAACTCCACAGTAACGCAACTGTTCAACAATATTCTTGGGGTCAAACTGATCTGGCAACAGAGCATCGTTCGGCTTGAGACAACGGACATAATGGGGCATAGTCGCATCGATACGAGCACGCAAATCTTTCAATGATTCGGAGAATTGCCTTCCAAGCGATTTCATTGCAATCTTGGCTCCTTCGGATCGTACAAATTTCTTGACGAGGGGAGTAGTGGATTGAGAGACGAAGAGTGTGTGAGCACCAAGTGTACTAGACAAAATGTAAACACAATGCATCAATACGCTCACCTTGATATTACCGACCAACTCCAAGTCAGAACTTTCCAACAACTCGGCAGCAGCTGCAGGCAACTGATCCTTATTCTTCTCCAACCAATTGTCAGTGGAGTATTCCACAAATCCAGCATAATGCTCCACGGCAAACTTATTCCTCACCCTCTGGGCAGGACTGACATGGAATCGATCACTTGTCTTATCACAGATGGAATAAAGACTTAGACTAAACTTCTTATCCGTACCCCAATCAACAATACACTGCTCATCCAAAATTTGAAGAATACCAGTACGAGGTTTATCAAGAAGATCAAGCACGTCCTGATTATCGGGGAAGGGGATGAACTTCCAAAGGATGCCCTCACGTTCATACTCCTGCTGTTCAAGTTTAAACACGAACTTGTTGAACTGCTGCTGCAATGTCTCGTTGGTGTAGTTAATACAAAGCTGTTCAAATGCATTCGTCTCAAACGTTTCGAAACCGAAGATATCCAAGACACCAATACTTGCCCCACCTGGGGGGAACAATATTAAGGGGTTCATTCGAAGGCCCCTCGGATGTTTGACGACGACCAGGCTTGGGACGTCCTCCGCCACCTGCAGGCATTCGCCCCGATCCAGCATTAATGCTAGCATTGATCTTATCGGCAATAAAGTCAAATGCAGCACCATAAATCGATTTGATTAATGCCTCACTTGCCTTCTCAGCCTGGGCTAGGTCCAAACTCTTGTGAATCATATCACCACGGGCGAAGATTACCTTGGACGTCAAACTTGCCGCAAGGTTGTCAAACGTAACGCCCAACAATTGAGCTACTGCCAAGGATGCCTCAGTCTCATCCAAAATAGCGCCCTCGCCGTTCCTCTGTGTCGAGAAGGTCATGTTACCAGAGAACAACACAGCACAGACTAGTCTCATCAACTGCTTGACATTGGCATCGCCAAACTTCATAATACCCATCGCCTCAACCATCTCTTCGTGCATATCAACATCATCAACACCGTCACGACGATCGTATGTACCACTTTGATTTGTCATCTTAAAGTCCTCGACGGTATACCCACTCAATAGGAATTCATCACGCTCAGCATCAGTGGCAGCCTCCAAGAATTGGTAAAACACGTGAAAGTTACGTTCTCCGGGTGTTTGATGGATTAGACGGACCTTCTCAAGCAGGTATGTATCAATACTTGCACGCAATAGCTGACCCCGATCAGTGAATGCAATATTAATATACTTTCCAAAACGCGACGAGTTGTCATTACGAATAGTACGAGCATTACCAAACGCCTCAAGGATAGGATTACTCTGTAATACCTGTTGTTCAATAGATACATCCTTCTTTTCATTCTTCTTCGCGGATGAAGAACCTCGATCCTTCTCCTTCTTTTCATGATCTTCTTGACTCTTTTGACTTAACATTGCAAAATAGTTCAATATAATCTTGGTGGTCACAGTCTTACCAGCTCCAGACTCTCCTGAACAGAGGATGGATTGATTAATGGGCATATCAGCCTCATCTGGCTTCTTTTCCTTGGACCTATTGCGCAATCCACGTCCACCGCCTTTACTCATGGTCTTCATTTCAATACCACGCATCATGGCACGGTATGCATCATCCGCAGCCTGATAGACATGAGGAGGAAGTGAACCATTTGGACGGTGTAAGTATCGCTTGGGAATAGGCTGTCCATCATCGGTTAGTGGGATATTCTTATCCTGGGTTATCCTTCTTCGAGGGGATTTCTTGTCACCATTCTTGGTGGGTGAAGGGAGGGCGGCAGGATCATCTCCAATTGCTGGGGCTGCTCCACCATACATCTTAGCCTCACCCTGTAGACGGTAGAGTTCCATTAATCCCCTACCATAGACACCTTCCATGGCCTGTTGTTATAAGAGTATAGTAGTGTTGTATAGGAGAAGGTTAGAAAAAAGAAGTGGATTAGATACATAATATAGACAATTGGAATGCATAAATCAACATGTAATGATATCAACTGCACTCAATACAAACACCCCTACATAATACAAGCATCACCAAAATAAGTCAATAAAACATTGAAAAAAAGAAGAGCTCACCTTGAATGGATTAATAGCCAACACAATAGGACCAGTATTGGTATAAATAATATCAGTATCATACCGTAATCGCAATGCATGCAAAATAGCAGGTTCATGTAAGTGCGTCAAACCAATTAAATCGTCAACACCCCCCGTAATAGTATCATTAACATTCGTACGAGGTTGTCCAACAGCTGGATCGGGCATATCATTTAAATTTCGTGAACTGGCTACATTCTTATTCATGGCATTACTCTCACCATAGAATTGAATACTAGATGCTGAGCAACTCGAGGGCATATTACGAAGCTTAATATCTGGATGTTCCTCACGTGCACATAATGTGTCAATGTGTATGATTTCTTTAAAACTTGACATTTTGGCATAATATCCAGATACGCCACGACCATAGCCACTGGTATTGGCGAGAGTATCCTTCATGTTAGATCCTTCTTCTAATCCAGTAAAGTCATCAACAATTGTTAGTTCAATCATAGTATCCTCAATTGGCAATTCATCACCATCAGCCCCCGAACCAGCCCCACTAGATGAACTATTACTAGATTCTTCAACCTCCGGGGGAGGAGTTGGTGATGTTTCAGCATCAGCAACCAAGGTAGTATATCGTTCCTTCACTTCATCCATACGTTTCTTACGTTCATCTTTGGCTAATGATCTATCACGCATGATAGTTTGAAGTTCTTTACGACGTGCATCATCTAATTGTTTCAGTAGGGCTGCTTTGCGATCGACACTTGCAGCACTGGATAAAGCTCCATTACTTGCAGGATTAGAAGACGATGATGACGATGCTTTAGTAACACGACCATATGCATCCTTGGTTAATCCACTGCCATTGCTTTTACATTTTTGTGGTTTGGGTATAGTTTCCTTGCGTTTAATCTTTGCAGGCAGCCATCCCCATTCAGATTTAGGTGAGCGGAGCCAAACGTGTGCTCCCTCTTCCATAGTTGTTTGTTTGTTTAGTTAGTTAGTTAGTTAGTTAGTTATTGTTATGAATTTAGTAGTAGGTGGTTTGATAATGGTGTTGCGGTTATATGATATCAATGTTGTTTGATTGCAATATTATGATCCTACCTCTACATAGGTAATTTAAAATTTACTTGGGGCAGTAGTAGAACAACAGCCCGTTCAGAACTCAACTGCCTGCACTTCTAGCGATCAAACGATAAGATTTCAAATTACTTACGAGAGAATTACTTCATATCCTTGGCCATGATCTGCTTTAATATGCTCTTGCATTCCAAATAACATACACTCTTCGTCGGCTTCCAACAACTACTTATTTAGCAGTTTGGACGGTTAGAAGGATAACCTTTTGGATATGATATGAGTAGATTAGCTTTTGAGTGAGTGGGAAAGAAGGGCCCTTTAGTAGTCTTCGTGGTTCTACAATCCAAATATATTGATGCAAAGGGTGATATATTCATGTCTATGGCGTGTGAAGAAATAGAAAGAGATGGCTCCCTAGGATACCTACCACCGTATAGATTGGGGGGCTTGCTTATCCTGCTTGATGTGGTAGTTATGTACTTAGTAGAAGAGTGAAGTATGCGATTGTCTTCACTCTATAGCAGACAAAGTTACAAGCTTGATTTATTTGTCAATAAGGGATTCGGATTTAAGTGTACTCTCTATTTACTCCGCAACTCGACTCTAAAATGAAGGTATCTTTCTTTTGTTCGCTTTCTTCTTCTCTTATGATCTATGTATCTGTCATAGATACATCCAGTCAGTATTCTTAATTGGTATATTGGTATAATGAGATAGTGTATACTTCCCAGTTACAGTCGCTCTGTATACTTACATGGTGTCTCAACACACTGAACCGCTGTTACTTGAATCTCAACTAATAATTTCTTCGTTGCGAGAGATGCTTGAGTAGTTGCCCGTACGGGTTTGTTATTTGGATCTATCCATTCGTTCCATACTTCATTCATTGATCCAAAATCTATCTCGATATCCTTCAACCATATAGTCGATGTTAGTAGTTTTGATTTGTCTGTTCCGGCCTCTTGAAGAAATTGATCAACTTTTATTCAGTACATTCTTTGTCTGGCCTTTAATATCATTTGCAGTTCCATCAATCTGTCCTGATAGATATACAATTCCATTATGTACCACGGCTTGACTCATCGTCGGTAATATAACACATCAACTCCAAGACGCACGATACTATTGCTACTATTATATCGTACATTTGATAGAGCTCGAGAGTTTGCCGTCATCTGTGTGAGTTTTGTTACTATTAGGTTCATTCGACAGATCATGATTATAAACTGAGCTTACTCTATAGATATAAAATATATCTGTAGTTCTGATAACAACAAGATGATAAGCTTTCACTGACTGCACACCTTGCTCTCTCGATGAATACCTAGCACGGTCGTTTGACGTCGTTGGACAAAAAAAATGACAAAAGTTAGGCAAGTATCTTTACTAACTCGTGATAGATGATGGCGAGATAGATGTGATCATCAACAACCAAGACAGAACATAGATGAAGTATATACCTCAATATCATAGTTAGTAGCTCATTCTTTTTTGCAATATGGTTCCCCCACCCAATATTGATTATGATATGAGGCTTGTCCCCTACCTACCTCCTATCATCGTATCAATTACCCACAAGCACAAGAATAATCAATGCATTACTGTTTATAGCGACACTTGAACTTCTAATATGTTCATGTAATTATCTTGTCATCAGGGATACAAGCTGTCGTGGCCTCATCATCATCATCGTCGTCGTCGGGAGATAAAAATAAATGGGATGTCGAATGTCGACATCATGCTAGGATTGATAGGTGCCGGTATATGTTGGTGTATAGCGTTAGTATTATACGCACGAAAGCGGTCGAGAAGAAGAAGACGAGCAAGGCAATCAATAGAAAGAGCATAATAGAAGAACTACTTATGACTGATGAAACTAGCAATCTCGTATATCTGTCGATGCACAAGATAATAGTAGTTCCTCGTCATCAGAAGAAGAGAGACTCGAAGATAATGACGACAAGGTGTCAAGTAAAGCATCACCTTGGACAGTGATGTCATTCACGATACTTGGAAAGATCTTCACCCTCTTGATGATTCTGGGTACGTTGTTTGCATCCTTCATGGTCCTTTGTAGTTTCTTCTTATCAAGATGGAAACCTATACTTAATTGGTTGGATAAGATACCCTTATTGGTGTAGTTGCAGCTTTTGATTTGGTTCTTACAATTAGTGTCGTTGTCGATGTTGTAAGGTGATAGATGAGGAGTCAAAGTTTCTCGGCCTTTGTTTGTTGTTACATATGGATACCATGCCAAGTTACATTCTGGGTCCGTGCCCTGGGAAATTGGCAAGAATATTAATGCTCATTCACGGGCGTACTCGTATAAAGAAGTGTTTGTGTAGTATACGAGAACAATATACGAATCAATCCATTAGAGCGAGCGAGCATGAGATAGGAAAGGAAGATACTGCTTCGACTAATCGTATCCTATCGGTCTCCTTGTCTTTGAGTTAGGAGTAGCCTTGAATATCTAGGAGAAAAGCAACTAAGAATAACAAATATGCACTGTATATAAGCCAGGTACAAAAGAATTCCTGAACCTTCCAGTTAGCGTGGACTCCCAACGAGTATTCGCCAAATTTGTGTAGGGCTCATCATATTGAGATAAACAATGTTAGCAATACTGTTTCTAACCCATTTTTACATGTAGAATCCAATTCTGACAACTATTTGGGGCTCTATATCACCTAGGACCTAGTACTTAGCTCTAAGCGAATCTCATTTTCACCAGTTGGGAGTCCACGCTAATTGAAAGGTTCAGGAATTCTTTTGTACCTGGCTTATATCGTCTCAAAGGAGAAAGCGTAAAAGTAGCAAGACCAGGTTACCAAGGTCAAGGTCATGATAAAGCAAAAAAGGGAGTTGAAAAACCTTGGATTTTAGCATCATACCATACTGACATTGAAATTCATATACCAGAACTAACAGTAATATGTATTAGCAATACACTAATAATAATACTCTAGAGAATGAGCCGACTAGCCACCCACCATAGTTGAAGTTGCATACGAATGCGAAGCAAACTTATATCTATGACAGCTTTTATTTTCTCCTCCATTTTTTACTTCAACTCTGACGCAGAGTGAAAAAATTAGAGCCAAACATTTGTATGTAACAACTCAGTCAAATGCAAAGAGTGGGTGGCAGCGCAGATGTTTGCTTACTCATACCATACTCAGCAATACCAAGTCAACAATGATCACACATTCAGCATCATTAATAAAGGAAGAGTCGGGTTGTGATCATAGTGTTGATCATAACGACGATAGTATAATAAAAAGTAGCAAACCTCAGCATTTGATTGGAGTTGAGGATAGTACAGCGAGAAACAAATCTAGGGAACCAGTATCGATATTAAAGTCGGGTATGAACAGTAGCAGGAAGCGTCCTTCTCAGACAACAGCATCGAGTAGTCTCTTAGATTTATCCTCCTCCGCCACTAGTAGTAATACATCACAATCGTCACTGTCAGCCAGTGCAGATATAATATCGTCGACAATACATCAGCAGCAGCAGCAGCCATCTTCCACGCCGCCGCCGAATAAGAAGCGGCTGGTATCATTCTGTAAGAAGTCATCAGCTACGTCCAAGAGCAGCGGCGATCCAAAGCAGTGTCCCTTCCTTGCAAATATGAACAAGATATCATCAATACAAAAAACTGCCAGTTGTACATCTCTGCCCAACTTGGTGGCATCAACCTCATCCACATCTATATCAACATCAGTATCACACGCCTCGACGGGTGAGTTAGACTTAAGCATCAGCCCCGCTGACTTTGTCAAGACAATACTGCTCCAATCAGGAGGGGGAGGTACAATGCGCGGTGAAGATATAATATCCAGTGCCACTCAACGTGTACAAGAAGATTCATACTTTGTTACCTATACAAATGAACATTTAGATGCATATACACATGATATGAATCATGCAGTTCATGGTAATGATGTTAAGTGCTTGCGATCACTGTTGCAATCGGGCCATACCATGCAGGCAAGTAATCGCTTCGGCGAGTCTATGATACATACCTCATGCCGGCGAGGTTTTACAGATATGGTCCTATTCTTCATCCACGAGGCCAAGGTTTCCCCAAGAGTTCGTGATGATATGGGACGTACTCCCATGCATGATGCATGCTGGTCATCATCGGCGCCCTCGGATATGTTTGATATGATGAAAACGCTTATCGAAGTTGCACCTGAGCTGTTGTTGTCGAAGGATAAGCGGGGCCATTCACCCTTTGATTATGCAAGACGAGAGTATTGGCCGCAGTGGGTAACCTTTTTGAATGACAATAGACAGGTCATTGTTAAGGCAATGCTTGCATCTTGTCAAGAAGACAGTGGGATAAGAAAACCCATCGTCGCCGATGAAGTGGTTGGTAATGAATATGAAGTGCCAATTCGTCAATAGAATAGAACATGGGAGCAGTTCTTCCTATAACCATTTAAAGACTCGTTGTAAATACATATATACTTATTGGCTACTTAATACTCTAGACACAGATCCTTGATCCTGGCTTTGTTGACGAGTACTGTCTCTGTCTTTCATATCAATGAGGATACCGAGTTCAAGTCTCATATTCGTGTGTGGTCAAGTATACGTAAGTACCTACATGTTATCGAATGCATAAGTCCCTTTGTACACTGTGGAAAACTTATTGTTTTGATAGTTGCAATGTGTTGCTTGTACACCCTCTAGACAGGACGATTGTGAGAGAGCTTGACTGCAGGTGAAGTAAGTATATTTGGTCGGTAGAAACTAAGATTATTCAACAATACATCTTCACACAACAACATAATCATGAGCTCTTCTGATGATGATGCCCCAAAGAGATTTATTTATAATCAACAAGACATGGAACACTTTAAGAATTCAACTGCAAGGAAGGAATTATCTTCATTTGTATGTGCAATGGGACGTGGTCTAACATCAACCAATAGTAACAATACTACTATAGATGGCGGATACAACTCTAATTCTCCACTACAACATTTAACTCCAGCATTAGCCTCGCTTCATGGATCATTATCATGTATATCACAAACATGGATGGAACAATTACCACCCGATCTCAAAGTAAAGGCACGATTTGGCAATCCTGCATTCCGAACATGGCATGCACAATTAGTTGATAGAAGTTATGGTATAGTTCGATCATTAATGGATTGTCATGTAAAATATTCATCTGGAGGAGTTGATAGTAATCATAATATTGATAGTATGGAAGATGAAGCAAAACAGCAAATATTAAAAGATTGTTCAGATCAAGGATATCGTGCAGCTACTAGTGAGGGCACAAAGTTATGGTCAAAAGATAATACTACTTCTCTATCCAAACAAGAAGAAATTATTACCGAATTACGAGCATATCTTCATGATGGATTCGGCCATCCGATTAGAATCGATTATGGCACTGGACATGAATCTAGTTTTATTGTATTCTTACTATCCTTGTGTAAGATTGGTTGTTTTTCTTGGGGTAGTCATGGTACTAGTACTGCAAGCAGCAACAACAATAAAGACACAATTCCCAATCAATCGTCATCTGAAACGATAAGTCTCGGATCTCTGTCAATCTTTCATGCTTATCTAAGTGTAACTCGGGGTTTGCAAAGAGATTACATGTTGGAACCTGCAGGATCTCATGGAGTATGGGGTTTAGACGACTATCATTGTGTTCCTTTCTACTTGGGAGCATGTCAAATGGTAGCAAGAGAACAATGGCAGAATCAGCAACAATCAATGAAGAAAGAGAAAAGCAATTCCAATGATCAGACAGTGCTGGAGCGTAATTCAAGTAATAATGACGAAGAAGATGAGGCAACAAAACGAATGCCCGATAACCCATACCTCCCAGAAGCTACATCTACTTCTGCTACTGACCCTTCTTCTTCTTCTTCGTCAACCACTACTACTATTGATACACATAACGACAATAATGAGCACTGGAGTCCATCAGTTATACACGACAAGCAAATCATGGAGAATCATCGATCAACATATCTCTACCTCTCTTGTATACATTTTATAAAACAAATCAAGCCTGGTGTGCCCTTCTTTGAATCGTCTCCCATGCTCAATGATATCTCACACTTGGGTAATTGGTCAAAGGTATCTTCTGGGTTGTTACGATTATATGAAGGGGAAGTGTTGGATAAGTTACCTGTCGTGCAGCATTTTGTGTTTGGTAAGATCTTTAATGCAGATTGGGAACCAAGTAGAAAGGTGCCATTAGAAGCACCATCGAGAACATTTATTAATGGATCAATGGGAGAGAATAATACTAATATTGATGTTAGCTGCAGCAACATGCCACCCCCTACACGAGCCCCTTGGGCAAAGTAGATAAGAGAATGCTAAGATATACAAGGATACTTGCTTCAGTTAGAGATAAAGGTAAAGGATAAGTTGTAGCTCTCCAGCCATTTACTACACTGATAGCCCTTTATGAACTGTTACGATACGATACTGAGTATACGAATCTTGACTACGATACATATGGTATGTCATGGCAACATATCGAATATGTTGAGCTTAGGTACTTCCACTTGTAAGTAAATCAGACTATCTATCTAAACATCTGTAAATAAACATAACCAAAAACTAAAACTCAAAGTCAACTTTACTGAACAACCATAATTAATAATAAACTCTTTGATATACAAAGTATTGCAACAAATAGTCATAATATAATATGTCAGAAGAAGAGAGTAAGAATGGTGATGCCGCCGCCACCGTCAAGGAAGATCCTAAATCATCAGAGAGTGATACAAAATCAGCCCCAACCTCAGAATCTGAATCTGGATCTACTGCCGATTTAGCTAAACAGGAAGAGGAGGCAAAGAAGGAGGAAGATGCAGCCAATAAAGCAGTTCAAGAGGCTACACAAAAGGCGGAAGAAACAGCCGCCGCGGCAGCCGCATCAGCAGAAGCAGCCAAGAAGAGAGAAGAAGAGGAAGTAGCTGATGCTAAACTTAAGAAGGAGAAGGAAATTGAAGATAAGAAGAAGGAATCATCTGAGGAATTAACAAAACGTTTACAAAAATTAGCATTAGAACGTCAAAAGGAAAATCGACATGATCGATTGAAGGTTATTCAATCGGATCAAACATCACATTTATCCTCGGCCAAGACATTCCAGGATCTTAACTTACCAGATTACTTACTGAAGGCGATATTTGAAATGGGGTTTGAACGTCCATCTGCTATTCAAGAGGAGGCATTACCACGGATATTGGCCAATCCACCTCGTAATGTCATTGGACAGGCACAATCGGGATCTGGTAAGACTGCTGCATTCGTCGTGGGTATGTTATTTAGGGTAGTTATTGATACACCAGCCACATGTCAGGGATTATGTGTAACGCCAACACGTGAATTGGCAGTACAAATCTTCCAAAATGCCGTAACACCCATGGCTGCACATATGAAGGGATTAAAGGTACGATTGGCACTTGCCGGTGAACAGATTGCACGAGGTACAAAGTTGGATGCGCACATTGTTATTGGTACGCCGGGTAAAGTTGTTGATTGGCTTAAACGTCGTATTATTGATACCAAGAAGATTAAAGTGTTCGTATTGGATGAGGCCGACAATATGGTTGCCGAGAGTGGACATAGGGCAAACTCATTATTGATTAAGAAACAAATGCCCAAGTCATGTCAAAGTTTGTTATTCTCGGCAACGTTTCCGCCTGAGGTTATTGCCTTTGCCGAGAAGATGGTGTACAATCCAGATAAGATTTTGATTGAGAGCGGACCTGAATTCTTGGTGAGTATATCTTTGCATTTTGCTTGTATAAATGATCATACACCATTTATATAGATTACTAAACACAACAAACATTGCATAATGTATCAGGTTCTAGATGTTATTAAACAATTGTGGATTGATTGTCAACAGTATGATGGTGGGAAACTTCAGTTTTTGGAAGATATCTACTCTTTGCTTACAATTGGACAGTCGATAATTTTTGTTGGTACAAAGAGAGATGCCGATTCTGTCCATCGCACATTGACTGATTCGGGATATACCTGCTCCCTTCTACATAGTGGAGTTGATAATGTTGATCGTGATAGAACAATGGAGGCATTCAGAAAGATGGAATCCAATGTTTTAATCACAACAAATGTCTTGGCTCGTGGAGTGGATGTTGATAATGTATGTCTCGTTGTGAATTACGATGTTCCAGTGGATAAGGATGGACAACCTGATTTTGAAACATACTTACATCGTATTGGACGCACCGGACGGTTTGGAAGGAAAGGTACGGCCATAAATCTTATTGGTGATCAGAGGTCGATTGAAGTTCTTGCAGCGATTGAAGCACACTTTTCATCTGGGGGGAATGAGATGATTCAAATGGCTGCGCCTGATCCGGAACAGCTTGCAGAAGCTCTTGAGATTTAACTTGACATCTCCTGTATTGCGCACGTGCACATGATAGATAGAGAACATTGAAGGCAAATGCTAAGTCTAAGTGAGAAGATGAGCCGAGGACTAATCTTATTAATGAGTTTAAGTATAAACACAGAATATCAGTTGCGTGAGACGTTATTGACTGTCTAATGGAGTGTGTGACATGGCAAATTTGCCCCGGCCGGTATCCAATGACTCAAAAATGTAAAAAATAAAAACTCATCGCAATAACTCATCATGACTATCGGCGGCTCCTACGGATAATAGAGGATATTATCACCGTATCTCGGCGCATATATCGACGATATACAATCCATACTAAATACTGACAGGAAAGTTCCGGCAAAATCGCCCAATAGACGACGATATTCCACTTCTCCTCCGCTACCCCCTCATCGATGAAATATTGACATACTTGCGAGGATATGCGGCTCGTTTACGGACTTATTGTCCATCTACCACCGCATAAATCGCCCAGTAGCCGTTATATAGTATGGTAATCGATTATATACGGCGGTGACGATGTAGAACTGCGGTAATGCGGTCTATGATAGCCGAAACGCATCTACTTGTAATTTTGAAAAATGTGCACATGATATGTCAACAACTAATAGAATAGGATTAAGTCAGATGGCACCACAAAATACATTGCAATCCTGTAGTTTAGTATCATAATAATACATTAGAATACTCTTTATTGTTCAACTACTATCATAATGGTGCATTTGTCAGTATCCAGCTTGAATATTGATATTTTAAAATAGAAACACTGAATATAACCGGACCATTTCAATAGATATAATATCTCCAATGATCAAACCATCATATCTCCACCTTCTTATATATTAGCTGATTGTTGTATTGTGTTGGGTTCACTTAGATTCCACCATATTAGACATCAAACATCAACTACATAACCAATCCCCACCTCAACTCAACTTAACCAAAACTCAAACATATACTTGATATACTGTCATCCAATAAACTCCACACATCAAAAAAAAACATTCATTACCCCATCTAAACTCATTATATTGTCGGTTTGCCAATGGTTTTAGTGCCTAATCACTCAAACAATGGTATCAATATCAAATAACATATTGTTGCTGTATATTGTTGTGTGTTGGTGTATTGTTGTGCATTATCCATTTCCCTCCTCTTTCATTGGCTAAATCATCCGGCAAAAACACAACAATATCTCTGCAATAAATATGTAGTTGTGTAATTGTATACCCACCCATCTTAATACCATATCATACAATTATTTGGCCGCTACAGATTGCGTTGTGTATTGTTTGTTGCTGATTGAGGATGGACCCCATTAAAGTAACACCAATACTTCAATACTCATAGCCACATTATAGCATATACCAACCAATAATACATAATTAATCTAACCCAACATACCCTACTAACTGCAATTGTTGTCACCACCCTAACCAACAAACAACAACAATTAAATTAATTATACCCACTGCCATTCAAATTACAACCCTCCAAACTCTAAGCAACCAATACAAATTCATCTAACATCCTTTAAACTAATTGCAATTATTTGTTTGGAGTTGTTGCATTGTTGTTTATACCACCCAATATATTATTAACAAACAAGGTGCACCTTAAAATAAACGACATTTTGACGGCGGCGCCTCCGACATATACGCCCCCCAACAATGCCATCTACGTAGACCACGTCATCATATATCATTATTTATCAGCTGCATCGATTATATTGGTGTATATTGTTGTGTATGGTTGTATATTGTTGTGTATTATTGCAATAACATATCGTTGTAACGGCTCATTTTGTTAGTAATCTACTGTTGGTACAATTGAAGCGGTTCTGGCCCTATTCCAAAGTATCTGTCCTCAGCATAAATCAATATGGGTCCAGTGAGTAATGTTCCGGCGGTATTTCATTAGTATAGAACTGTTGGTCGCCGTGCCGCCGCCGATAGCCTACTATGGTTAAATTCCATGTTGCTTGAAAAAGTGTGAGATTTCTATGGGGAACTTGTGGAACTTACTGGAACTTATTTTAGAGGGATACCCGGCCGGGGCGATTTTGCAAAAGTCACACACTCCAGGGGTTCATATCAAAAATGGGGTGAAACGCCAGACAGACCGCTCGTACAAAATTGAGCTTTTGAGCTCCTCAACTTGGCAAGAAAGTCACGCTAGCTAGCTCGCACAAAACTGGACGATAAACTC
>Ga0214480_100730_pt1 | contig 16074 bp, 11 predicted proteins | sample M1_20Mar14CPVII9_3_FD_165042 | JGI IMG/M metagenome (GOLD analysis project Ga0214480, IMG submission 165042) | Marine eukaryotic communities from Monterey Bay, California, United States - M1_20Mar14CPVII9sort6BwellE17 | ecosystem: Environmental > Aquatic > Marine > Unclassified | place: USA... | reverse complement strand
AAGTTCACCATGTTTATACTCTTGCTCATAGACAGCACCATTACCACCTGGTTGTTGTCCCTTTTTATTAGCATGGTTTTGAGCTCGAGGCTTTTTGCGTTTGCCAATAGCCAGGTCTGCAGCATTCGATCCAGTGGCATTGACGACATGCAAATACTCCTTCTCATTGGGATAATCCTCAATAGTATTGCCGCTGTCTTTATATACTCCCAGTATATGCTCAGTTTCTATCCTTTGCTTTGCCATACCAGTACTTGAATCGATTACATTGTTTGCATGGTACTGCCGTATCTTTTTGGTATGACAAAATTCATATGTCCACCATCCAAGATTCTTCATGAGGCATGGGCGTTTGCTTAGTACCTTGTCTAATATTTCACGAATACTTTCTCCCTTCTTAACTTCCATAACCCCTGCAGCCCGAGTATTGCCAGAACTTGTACTTGTTGTAACCACAGTATTTCCACCGACTGTATCATCTGATAACAAATCCTTAATTAACTGCTTATTACCTGTATTGCCTTTTTGTAATGCTTCCTTGACACGTTGGAATAACGGACTGTTCATGATATCGCCACCATTCTCAGCTAGAGCCACTAGTTCATCAAACTCTCCACCCACAATGTCATCGGGGAAGAAGACTTGGACTTCACCATTCTCAACCATCTCATCATCAAAGATGGCATTGAGTAGGGTACCGATAGGATCAGTCGCTTGAGTCGGTTGAGAGGCACTTGTCTTTTTAATATCAGGTTTTGTTGACGAGACGACTTTCGATGTATCACTGCCAGGGCATAGTAAAGGCGTGCAAACTCTTGACCGATAAATACATGTATCTTCCTCTTTGACACTGACTAATACTGCCTGTGGTATTGGTTCCTTCACTTGATTGCGTTGCTGTCGTTTCTCCTTTGTACTTTTCTTTGATTCTAACCAATTATCAATCTCATTCTCAGTACAGCAGAGTAAATCAACTTGTAATTGACGGTTATATCCCACTTCTTCACAGAAATCTCCACCCTCAAATACTTGGGAGATGATTGGTCCGCGATTCTCTGTATTAGTGTTACTCTTTTGCTGACCCTTCTTCTTATCCATTGTATCTAATGCAAAGTGACTTGAATACAACCGATCGTCTTGATTGTTATGACGTTGAATTGTCGTCTTCAGAGGAACGCCCTTATTATCATATTGGACAGTGGTTGTTGTACCCTTCATGAACTTTCCATTGTACATTCCCTTGGGGTAAATGATTTGCAACTCACCACCATATTTACCAACAAGTGTTACATCTTGAATCTCATACTGAGTCTGTGCAGGATCCTTATTCGATACGGCAACATGGAATTGACGAACTTGTTCTTGATGACACCATTCGTATGACCACCAACCAGTGTGAAGTTGAGAACATATTCCCTTGAGACTTTGTAGTATTTGATATATTTGTTCATTGTTTAATTGACTTGACGATGTCTTCTTATTGTCCTTGTTGCCAGCAGTTGCTCCTACTGCCGCTGCTTTTATAATATCTGCAAGATTCATATTATCATCATCACCACCGGCAATATTGTTCAATATATCACCACCCTCCCCACCAGTCATATCGGCCACAATCACATCTACTTCTACATCAAGACCATTACCACCACCATTGGCCTGTTGATTTGCCAAAGCTTCAGCAGCATCGTTCATACCCATCTTTCGTAACATTTTAGCCACTGACGATCGGATACCTTCCGGTAAGTCCTCAGTATTATCACCACCCCCAGCACCTCCTACCGGCGAGTTGCCATTGATACTGAATTGAAACTTCTTCTTAATTTGAACACCATCATTATCTTGATTATTCATACCATTCAACAAGTCATTAGCTGCCGCCATCTTCTCCATCTTAGCCTGTTCTTCTTCATCATCAATGTTATTATACTCCGAATCAGTATCCCATATTGTAATGGCCGGATGGAATACAGAATCTAATCGACTTAATACGATCAATTCATCTTCGGCATATACACGACAGATATACTTTTGACCAGCACCATCATGGATTGTAAAGTGTGGCCCAATGCTTTGTTTGATATCCTTTGATGGTAGGGTCTTTTTCTTACTCGTTTGCTGCCCTGCGGAAGAGTCACTCTCTTTAGATTCCTCGCTCTTCTCTTCATTAGTAGTCTCTTGCTTCTCTTCTTCGTCGTTAGTATCATCACCTTCATCCTTCACATCCTCATTCTCACTACTATACCATAAATTAAATCCATCACCATTCTCAAAATCACTAACCAACCGAATAGGCAAACTTGCCAATCTACTCCGAGTGGCACGTCCCCATCCACCAATTGGTGCACCTGATAATGAATATGGATCAAACTTTAATAAATCATATTCTTCTAATTGAGGTTGAAAGATTGTATTGTATGTTTGTTCATATGTGTAGTATTGTTGATTATTATTTTGTGTTGGTGCCTTTTCATTGGATGAGTATTTTGGAGATGTTGGTTGTGATGTAGGCTGCTGTTGTTTCCGCGCATGCTTCTCACGATGCTCTTTCATCTTCTTGGGCAAATCGTCATGAGGACCCTTACGATAATTCCCAGATGCAATAATATCATCAATCCGTTTTCTATACATTTCATCCCTCTCTTTCCGTTGTTTTCTACGTACTTTAATTAATGTATCAATATCATTATAATACTTTCCATCTTGCTTTTCTTCTAACTTTTCTAATTCCCATCGAATGTCAGCTTCTCTTTGTTCAATTATTTGATGTTGATTTAATATATCATCATTGTATTGATAGAAAGTTAATCGTTCATTGGCTTTATCATGCTTGGCTTTTAATTCTTGAATGACACTTTCATCTTCATTATTTTCTGTGGCAGATTGTAGTTCTTTCGATGTGGTGGTTATATCAGTAATCATTTGTGCCAATGGGTCAACGTAGTATCGTCGTTCTTTTTCATATGCCTTGCGTTTAATTAGATATTGCATATCGGTATGTTTCTTTGGTATTTGTTTTTCATTGGAACTGTTTACTGGTGATGATGGTGAATTGTTGTTGTTTTGATTTGTATTGGAGGAGCTGTCTAATGTAGAATCATCACTAACTTTATTATTGTATCCATTTGGACGAGCTGGTGATAAGGTAGGCTTGAAAATGTTTGTTGTTTTGGGCATACTTGGATTATGACCAATATTATCAACCTTTTGTTGAGAATTGATTGGGGCAGGTCCATGATAAGGTATTGTAGATGTAGTGGCTAGTTCATCATCTTCATTGATGTTATTGTTATTGTTATCAGGTGTAGTAATTTGGTCAGTGGTATCTTTGCCGTCGGCATCTAATTGATCTACTGCATGCGCGATAGAGATGCAATATATCACTAGCAATAGTGCCCAGGCGAGAAACTGCTTATTCCGCATCATATTGGTGCCGTTATGAGATAGTAATGAGAGGCATACCTACGTATCGTAATGTTTTGTTTAGTTAGTTTTTTTTGGGAGAAGGGCATGAAGCAGGGCAGGGCGGGGTATCCTTTTAACTTTCTTTATGTCTAAGAAATGAAGAGTGATGGTAGGTGCATGCACTGACTTTGTGTTCTCATAAATTAACATCACAGTTCGATTGTGCACTACTTGTTGATATAATAAGATTAACAAACACAAACAATAAACAATGAGTGATTTATATAACGCCTGGGCTGACGGAGATAACTATCCGGTCTCCACTAAAGATGCCAAAAGTCAATACTTTTTGACCCCTTCTGATCTTGCAATGTTACCCTGTCAACGTTTCGGTGGAGGGATTGGACTTGGTCCGCCAATGAAATGTTATAGACATAATGATCTCGTCGAGGCGAGTTTATCAAAGTTAGGACGTGATGGAGTTGTGAGAAATTACAGGCAAGAAAAAAGCGCGAGATGAACAAACGACGTAAAGAAGAGCAGGCAGAAGAAGCACATAAGAAAATGAAAACATTAACAAATACTGCTGCAAATAATAATGATGATACAGCAGTAGCGACAGCTAAACCGTCATCTTCGGCAGGTAGTAGCTCGGGAGATAGCAAAGAGATTATGAAACTCCGAAGTAGTCTATTGAAAATTGCAAAGAAGAAGCTTGGATTTGAACAGTCCGGTGCAACCCAAACGATGGCGTTTTGAGGTACCAGGTACAAGCAAACAAACCTTTGCCTCATTGTTGGGACAACCCAATGATTCCGAACTGTCAACATTTGTTAAAAACGGAGCATACTATACTGTTCAGGGGTTCGATACAAATGAATTATTTGGTTTAAATTTAAGTGATTATGAGAGTCAATTGACAAAGGCCTTCAAGCGACAGGGTGCATCACAGATGATTGGTGAATGTGTTACTGTGCGTTATAAGCCAAGTACTATGGAACTATCCGTTAGTGGATACGCTGAGATTGTAGGTGGGGGTAGTAATGAATGTGTTATCATGTAGTGGTCAAACTCAGATAGGAGTTGGTAGATGATGCAGTATTCTTCTAGGTAAAAGTGCATCATCATATATGTATTGAATAGAACAACTTGGGGCATTGGCAAAAGTAGTAGAAAACGACTATGAGACCATCTAATCTTAAAAACAACATTGTCACTGTCATCAATGAGTGAATGATTCAAGATTATTAGAACGGTATCCTTTCACTCTCATAATTTTCTCAAGTACTGACCTTCAGCCTTCAAAGCATTGTATCATTTGAAATATCGACCATGGCGCCAATAAAGCAATTCGTATACCGTCATATGGACTGCTAGATAAGATTTTGACGCTATTTCGATTCGATTGATGGTACTATTGCGAGCGAATGCAATGCTATGTTAATATTGTACACAGATTATTGAAGTTTGTCCATCATAATTTTGATCAGCCTCAAAACTAGATACTCTGAACTCATAATACCATATATAGGCACACAATACCTATTGTATGCGTTTAGATTCGACATAATAATATAATAATGGATCCACCAGAAGAGTTAACGAGCTTAATTACTGATGAAGCTGGCGGAGGGAGTAGTACAAGTCAAAATGGCAGCGGCAACAGACAATCATTAGACGCACCATCATTGCCACAACATCATAACAGTAGTTCAAAGCCACCTCTTCATCCATCTCGTCTATCCCAGTTTAGATCATACCGTCAAAAGCAACCACGCCGTAGTTTACCAGTTAATACAACTCCTCCAACATCACCTTCTTCTTCGCCAAGATTATCATCATCTGCAAATTATAATAAAATCAATGATACCGGTAAACGAACACGATTATTACTTGTACTAAATTTAGTTGGTATAGTTATACTCATATTAATCATTGCGTTTAAGACCGAATCAGTTATTGAAGCTGATGTTGAGGGTGGTACGACATATGAAGTTGCACATCACAATTTGACAGAGACAAAGTTAGAATCCGTGGTATCATCATCAAGTAATAGTAGTGTTCAATCATCTACATCGGCTTCTTCAAGTAATATCAATAGTAATGTGAATGCAGATGTTGTCAATCACGATATGATTGGTTTTCATTCTCCATCATTAGAGAATATATATGGTGCCAATCGATATTATAAACCAAAGGGTGTTGGATATCAAGTAGCACCTCATGGTGGTTTGCATCCAATATATATGCATGATCTATCTGAATCAGAGTTGCAAAAGCTAACTAATAGTGATGAATACTATACAGCAGATAATTATGAACTAAGTCCATATGCAGACGAAAGATTAAAGTTATCAGATGCAGAACGAAGTACTGAGAATATAGAATGGAAGAATAAGTTACAAAGTATACGAGATAGATATGGATATTGGAACTTTGTTGATGATTATGTTATAAAGAATAAGAAACAACGCCCAACAGTTGATTGGACTACCGTTGGTAATAACAAAGATAAGAGTTATAATCCATTGCTAGGTGAAATTGATAAAGAAGACTTTCCTAAAGACGCTTGGCAAACAGATGATTTATATATAACAAACTTTATCAAAGAAGGCAAAGCATTAATCAAGCGAGTAACTGGCGCAATATCCAATGAATATGGTTGGGACACATCTGAGAAAGTTGGTGGTATCGAGATACCAGATGCAACAAATGATGATAGAAAACAAATTGGTGGCAAGATGAATGTCGCTTGGATGTATGCGAATAGCTTTAATGCTTTGGCAAAGAAATTATTGAACGCGATGTTAACGAATGATCATTTTTTTGTGACTTTGGGTGGGCACAGTGCAGCTGCCGGACATGGTAATAACTTCTGGCAGAGTTATATGATGGAATTCCAACGTGTATTGGAGCCAGTGTTTGATAGGCTTGGTATGGTACTAGTGAGTTCAAATAGAGCTCAGGGAGGCATGGGCACATTACAAGCAGCTTTGGCCGGTACCGGCATCTATGGAGATCCTGACTTTATGCTGTGGGATAGTAGTATGACTGAAAAAGATGGCAAGGCACAAGACGTATTCTATAGACAAGCTGTATTGAGTGGAGAACGTGTCCCAATCTTGTTTGATATGGGTGGAGGTCGAGGTATGATGGACAAGTTAAGAGATCAAGTAGGTGTACACATCGGGGGTATTCATACAGTCGCGATATTCCCTCAGTTTAAGAATACAACTATCGACTTCGCTGACAAGAAATACAATGCCGCATGTTGGACTGATCGAGTAGACGTTGAACCTCCTGTTGAACAATATCCTGGCTTTGGCGGACAGGCATCATGGCACCCAGGCAATTGGGTTCATCAATCTACAGCCAGGAAGATATCTCTGCTGTTTCTTCATGCACTGGATGAAGCATTGGCTTTATGGGAAAATGCTGCGTCAGAAGATGGCAATCCAATCGATGGAAAATATTGGCATCTTCAGAAAGAGGAAAATATAATAAGAGAAGCGGCTGAAAATATCAATGCTTCGGCCACAGGCTGCGGGGAACTCTTTCCCTTTATTCCAAGAATGTGCACTACACCAATGAGAGGAGCTGGCGAATGGGCGCCTAGATATGATCCTCAACACACTAGTATCCGATCACTTGTAAAACCAGCCCCGAATGGTTACGTACCTGGTATAATAGATGTTGAAGAGCAAACTTATCTAGGACGTGATCCACTCATGCCTTCTCAAAGAGTGCCGAAGGGAGAAGTAGATGTTGCAACAATAGCGAGATCTCTACCACCACTAGACAGTAGTAGAAGAAGGAGATATCTTACATCATCAAAACAGAGTCATTTGCAACACATACAAGTACATGGCCGATTCTTGAATGAAACTAATACAGCCAAAATAATACCCGGTGAAGGCTGGAGTTCCCATGGGCATCCTTCTGGGTTTTGCGATGGGACATCCAACGCCTTGTGCTATCGAGAAAAGAGTTCACATTGCTTAATGAGTGCTCACAATGATGCCAGAGGTGTCTTAAAGGGTGATGGGCTTAGTGGGTGGCTAGTCCTTCAGCTAAAAAATGTATCAGAAGGAATCTTCATGGCACGAATGGAGGATTATCATGCATACAAGTCTAATAAACGAACAGAAGGTTGGGAAAAAGTCAACAATGGACGGGTTGATGAGAGGCGAAGACGAAAGTTGAAAGCACCTCCACCGCCACTTCCTCCCGAGTTCAGATTCGAGGTTGCTATCAACGGTGTTGTCATCTCTAGCTGGAATTCTACTGAGTATAAACAACAGTGTCATTATCAAAGCTATAACAATGGAATTTGTCTCCTCTGGAATGACGAGGAGAGAGCTTTGAAACAGGAAAGTGAAGACATCGAGTTTGCAATGCGAATAGAACCTGCAAGTGGAAGAATTGGAATGATGGGCATAACGCATATCTTCTTTAGCTAGGCTATACAGGACTTTATTCGAGATGAGTGGTATGTTAGTGAGGTTGGCATTAGAGCATGAGATGGGGCGAATTGGTACACTTTGGGATATGGGCAAAGATGAACGAGATAGATGGGAAGCTCAGGAGGAAAAGAAGAAGGAGCTTCTCAAAGCAGATTGTTCTCAGACGACTAAAGATGATATGTCGAAGGGCAAAGATTCAACTTACATTCCATCTAATTCTCTTTAAACTGCTTACACACATAATATCTCTTTTTAGCTCACATTTCTCTCCTTGCAATTGGCTTTGAGTTGAATGTTTTGTTCATTCCCAGAACACCAACAACAGATGGGAATTCAATCTCAGTCTCTTCCATGTCTTTGAAACTACCAGGACTTCATTAAACTAAAATTGGAGATTAATTTGTTAGTAGAAACAGTTAGTTATTATTATATGATATGACGACGTACTACTATATTATCTATGCCTGGCAGAGATCCATTATGCTTAGTAATAGGGTGAAATACACAATATCAAATGCACTTCTTTACCTTTCTACTTTACTATCTACTTGTTCATATCTTTACACTCCATGGAGAGTCAGTCTTACCATATTGAATGTCCATCACACTGTGAAATATACGTTTCGTCAAATCACCAGTCGCCGGTATCTCGATGTCATGTCCTTTATATTGAATGTGTGAAATAGGCGTCACAACTGCTGCCGTTCCAGCACCGAAAGCTTCAAGCAGACGTCCTTTAGATGCCATTTCCTCAATCTCTGACATTGTTATGGCTCGTTCTGATACATCAAATTCACCCCACTGTTTGCATAGTTCTATTATAGATTGTCGAGTAACTCCGGGAAGTATGTCTCCTCTTGTCAATGGAGGTGTAGCTAGTTCTTTAGTTCCATCTTCTTTTTCAAACAAGAAGAATACATTCATACTTCCAACCTCAGTGACGTGTTGATCTTCTCCAAATACCCACAATATTTGTGAATAACCTTTCTTCATTGCTTCTGCGCCAGGTTTCATTGTCGGGGCATAGTTTCCACCAACTTTGGAAGCACCACTACCACCAGGCCAAGCTCGTACATATTCTGTATCCGCTGTAAGTTTTAATGGATCAAAGCCGGAAGTAAAGTAGGGGCCAACCGGAGATGTGATTACATATAGAAGCAAATCATCAGGTGGAGCTAATCCCAAACATCTATTAGTCGCAATGGCGGTGGGTCTTAAATATAATGAATATCCTTCGCCCTCTGGAATCCAATCTTTGTCTAATCTGACAAGCTTTCCTATGCAATTTATCATTTCCTGTGTGTCAAAATCACAACCTGGCATACTTAGACGATGCATACTATCCTTGAGGCGTTTCATATTCAAATCAGGTCTAAAGAGACGTAAATCTGAGCTATCGTTGGTTGTTTTGTATGCCTTCATCCCTAATTGGTATGATATAGAATATGTGAGTACAATTTGTAAAGAATAGTGCATATGATATGTATATCTCAGTAGTGCATATGATATGTATTTCTCAATATAACAAACTTACCTTCAAAGCATTCTAAACCTGAGATATTATTAGTATTCACAAAGACAGATATATATAAATATATATATATATGAGTACATCATGTTATAAGAAGAATATACTACAACAATATCATAATAAACATACCATAATGTAATGCAGCAGCTGGAAGATGTGCGTAATACGGTTTATTAAAAGATGAAGAGAGATGATTATAACTTCTGTTAGTACATGTGTTTTGTAAAGATGAAGGCCAAATAAAGAAGCCAAATCGCTGGGACTTCATATTGAACAAACGAAATCACATAATAAACTTTCCTGCAGGAGAAATTTGCAAGTCCTGAAAGGGTATAATCTCGGGCGATTGCCATCCACCTTTATCCTTCACATAATTTATTTGCAACATGTGTGGTGCAAACGTCTTCCCGAATGTCAATTTCTCTTTGGCTGGCATAGCTGGTATATCATCTGTAATACTATTGATTGTAAGTTGTGCTGATGAGATGCACCGTACTTTATCAAGTTGTGTATAGGTATTGCCATTGCCTCGACGAATGATCTGAAAGGCTTGACGATTTATAATCATTGATTGCATCATCATCTGTTTGTTGTATAAATACTACTCCTTCCCCTCTTTACGATATTGCAATATAACTACCATATCCGAATAGAACTCATCTTCTGACATACATACCTATGTCATGCAAGTTCGGAGGGTAAACGTCTGGAAGAAGCAAGATTGGGGGGCTGATTTGTAGGTTGCCCCCCAACGGCAAAAAATCTCCCCCCTAACGGCAAAAAATATTTTGCCGCCGGCAAAAAAAAAATTGCCGTGGCAAAAAAAAAATTGCCGCGATTGTATGTGAACCTATCGTATGCCTATTACAAGCTTTACAGACGGCAGTTGCCGCCGCCGCAATAGACCGACCGTCTTATATACCCTCTCTAGGTGCTTGGCGGTGGTATTGCAATCGGCGATCTGAACAAAATTGAGAGTAGGCGTCAAATTATAGATGAACATCAAAAGTACACATCATGTGTTCATACAACTCGTGGTTGTTTGCTTCGTCGTATGGCTATGGATCGGACATACTAGCGAGTATTTAATATATAGATAGTACAAATAAACTTAATATGCACTATCAAAACCTTGTTATTAATGTTAGCTATGATGATGTTACTGCTTGATGTTTTATCGATCATGCGTTGAATCTAGTTTGGATATTATATCGGCTGAAAATACAAAATAGATATACCAAACATTGCAATAAACCATGAGTATATACATCTATCCGTCGTACGAGTTCATAGGACGCTATTATTGATGCCCTATTGCTACGGCAAAAGCACGGCAATTTTGCTACGGCAAATAAAATTTTGCCGCGGCAAAAGATAATTTGCCGCGGCAATTTTTTTTTGCCGTTAAGGGGGGATATTTTGCCGTTTGGGGGCGTTACCCCTCCGCCCCCAATTCTCGCTTCTTCCTGGGCTCTTGAGTACCTGAGGGATATAATCACTCAAGGACCACTCACTACACATTACACATTACTACTCAGCCTTCTTATTAGCCGTCCATATAATCAATAATAAGACGAATGGTATACCGTCAACATACTCCTTAAAGCAATTTTTAAAGGACTTTCCATTTCTGAAACCTCCATAGTATCATTCGGCCTACTTTTTAATTATATCCATCATGATATTATTGCAAATTATAACTACAGCAGTGCTATTAAGCAATTGCATTGATGCATTTCATACAGTTGTGTCTTCGTCCTCTGTAATACGTCAAATCTCCACTACATCAAAACTATTAATGTCGAGTAGCAATAACAATGATAACATACCAACACAAAATGAAATTGATCAACAAAAGAGTGAAACGTACAATGCCATGTCATCCTTTCATGAAACAATACACAAAACAACACAATCATCATCTACTAATAGTCAGATACGAGATTTATTCAAAGGATTGGATACTATAGGTATGACTGATGATGAGCTATCAAATGAACAATCAAAAGCGGAATATTGGGAATGCAGTGATGGTGCTACAACATACACGGTACCAATTGATAGACAAGCCGGCTTAAAGAAGGGCATCATATCCAAACCATACAAAGTAAATGTACAAATTGAAAGTGATTTGTCAAGAAAAGGATTGAGATTAGTTGAATCTATACAACAATTTGATGACTCAAGTAGTAGTATACCCTTTGTTAGATCGATAGCATTAAATGAAAGAACAGATGTCGACTCAGCTGATGCAAGCTATTCATTTGATGATCGAATACTTAATGAAGGTTCTTCTGAGGACAACTCTCCAAGCTTACCATTACTGCCACAATTACTATTGGGAGGTATTGAGGGTGTAACTTATTTGATTGAACATACGTTAGCCATATCAGAAACAAAGAGAAGTCGGTTCTTTTTATTATATGGTGATAGCAACGATGATACGGACAATGATGAAGACTTTGCAATAATGGCAGCTAAGAAAGCTAAGAAGAGTACTGAGACAGAGAAAAGTTTAAGATTGCTTGGAGTTATACTAACAACAGAGACAAAAGTAATGCCCGAAGAAGAAGAGAAACAAGATGACTATGCCCAAGACTTTATATCACAAATGATTGAAACATCTCCATCAGAAGAACCACCTCCGTCCCCTTTGGATCTACTTGAAATAAATCAGAACTCTAGCTCTGATGATAAAATGGAACGATTAATGGAGTCACTTGACAAACACAACAAAAGAGTGATGGAATCTGGAGCTGATGCTAATTCCAATACAGAAATGAAAACATATGATTTAGGTATGTTTGGGTTGATATCAGGTGTTTGGCTTGGCGACACCTTCGTGCGGGAGCCCATTTCGCCGCAACTATCTCGTGCTCGTCAATCTCGTGATAAAGGCTTTGCTAAGAAAGAAGATGATGGAGACGGAGACAGATTTGCAAATTGGTCAATGGGTGTTCAAAAGGTAGCGTTACACTATAATTGGGACTATAGTCAGGGTATCTCGCAGTCCTATACATATGGTAAAGTTATGGGAACTCCAACGTCTTTCTCATCCAGTGCAAACATTAAAAGCGATGGTATGGTGGTTGTCAACGAAGCTAGACGAACGAAAAAGAGAGAGGAAAGAAGAGTCATAATTGACTATGATGGAGGCCAGTATGTCGGAGGCTTGTTAGGTTCAGTTTACTTCAGAGCTCCAAGGTATATGACTTTCTCTAATTCCAAGAGATATAGTGCAGAAGCCTACATGACAGAGTTTATGGTATTCTATCAGCCAGTAAATGATGAGAAAGATGAAGATACTGCAAAAAGCAAATCACTTCAGGCCTTGCTTGATGAAGATGTCACACCTGAGCTGTATTGTTCACGAATATCAAGATTGATAGCAAACAATGGAAGTCTACTACAAGGTTCTTCAGCTTTCTTTAAGCTGCAATCGGTACTTCCTGAGCCGTAAATGTAGAAGACGGCATTTATCTTACTAAACTTTAATTAACAATCTAATAAAACTCAAGAGTTAGGAGTGCTATTATTTAGTATTAATATCGGGTTGACTCTTTGATTTTCTACTTGACAAAGCTCGCTTTATTGGTTTGACCAGACGATCTAGACTTGCTCTTCGGGCCTCGGCAAAGCTTCTCCTTTTAGAACCCTTGTTCGAGCTTGCTAACGACTTGCTACTTCGCCTAGGCATCTTCTTGTCCACATCTTGTGGCACTGCTTTTTCCTCTTGATCATCTTCACAATCGTTATCGGCAATCATTGATAGTTGCCTACTCTCTTGTACTTCTGATTCCTTGCCAAATTGTAGCATCATTAATGTCGTTGAAAAGAGTGTGGGTGTCTTATTCTTTTTTAGTCTCTGCCGAGTCAAGGCTCTTCTAAGCTTGCTCTGACCCTTTCTCCGAACGTTATAGTGTTTCAACTCCATCTGGGCAAGGTCACATGAGTTGCCACTCGTTCTATCACGACTTGGTTTAGTATAGCTCACAAACCCTTCCGGATATTTGCTTGATATTTGTTGCATACGCTGCTGTATATCCTTGGGGTACCAGATTGCCATTGATTCGCGCACGTTTGGTTTATCACTTGCTATAAGCTTGTCGTATAACTCTTTGAAATTAGGGTTTGTTAGTATCCACGCTGGGTTCATTGGGAAAGTGAAACCTTCGTCAACTCTCTCTGATAAGATTTCTTTTAGCTCGTTTGAGTCAACATACTTCCACTGATGACAAGAGTACATGTGAGCGAGGTTATAATTATATAGGCAATCAAGAGCACACTCGACCATTACTTACCGGTACTTTCCCTTCAAGTGTGTCGCTAATAACGAGAAATTTATCATCGAGTTCCTGTGGAAAGGAGTAGTTGAAGCATTCAGGTCCATGTCTATCGTCGAGTATCATATGGGGTGTGAGAAGATACAGGATAAAAGAGTCGGTAAGAAGACTTTAAAACTCACCGCACTGCACCAGTGTCTCTAAGCCTATGCACTGCTCCTTTCATCATAGTGTATGACTTCGGATCAGCGTATCCAAAACGTTTGCATTCTTCAAGAGCAAATCCATCTCTCAGTCTCTTCTTCTTAACTTCTAGCCATCTCGTTGTCCAACTGACTCCCTCTTCTCCATGGTCTAGTATATGGTAGTCTTCTAATATCCCCTCAATGTCGTCGACGCATGATGAAAGCATATCACGCTCAGTCTGTGCCAAGGGCTCACTGAACTCGACACCTCTAGTTCCAACAAGAAAGCAATCAAAGTCTGATACGACTGGAGTCACTTTTGAAGTTGTGTCACCTTCCTCTTCATAGGCCATGAGCAGACCCAGAGGACACAGAGGGTTGGCGTCGTCCAAAGGCTCTTGTTTACTACCACAGCCAGCATGATATAAAACTGGCTTAGGTTCACTTAAAGACAACTTCCGTAATGATTTACTGTTCTTCTGCTTCTTTCTCAACGTCTCAAGGTTCATAATCTGGAACTCATGCATTGACTTTCTACCGGTCTCAGTTTCTTCATCTCTAGTGATATCATTCCTCTCGACAAATGCCTTCCAAAACAGCTTTTCTGGTACTTCAAGACCGTAAACTCCGTCATGATCATCAATCTTTAATATACTGCCACCACATGCCATTAAGTTGTCCGATTTATCAACCAAGGCATTCTCGAACTGCTCTTGTTGCTTTTGCATGGGAGCAGTACTAAACATTCGTCGAGACTCTTGTGCTACTAGCTTCATAGCCTTTGAGGAGGTATTGCTGCTCTTGAATGATTTTTGCATTGCATATTTGAGCACTTGTGCCTCTACTTCTTCTGTAACTTCAATCACCTTAAGCGAATCATTAGCCTTGTTTATCATCATATCACGTAGCGGTTTTAGTAGAACTTCAGCTCTATCTCTCGATGATTTATTCGGCCAGAATATCCGTACTCGATTAGTAGATGATAGTAGCTTGATCTTGTCTTTATCATTATTATCGTGTATTTGCATCTGTTATGTGGGGAAGGGAATAGTCATAGTTAGTATCAAGCCGATAGTATCAGCAAAGTTCAGGATATATTGACTCCATTTACTTACAAAGGGGACAAAGCCACTATATTTTCCTTTCAATGCACTCTTGCCTTTAATATCAAGACCCTTTCCAACCTGTTTTAGTGATTAGTGATATACAACACGGAAAATAAACATGAGATGAGATAATATTCCTAAGTTTGGTTGGGTATACTATTCTCTCCTTACCCCCTCCCCTGTCATCATGTATCGAATAGCTTCATTACTTGTAGGTCGCCACACACTAAATACCCCAGCTCTGGCAAAGACTCGAAGAAGGAATGGAATTTCAAACTTCTTATCCTCGAGGATGATGCCGTCAGATTTTTCAAGGTTTCCTGCTCCCTCTAATGCAAGGTCATTAAAGAATGTTAATATCTGCCACCGCGGATCAAGATGGTAAAATGATCGACTGTGTTTAGTATGAGAGGGAAAGGGAGAGAGTATGTTGTGAGTTCAATAGTTTCATTACAATCAATGCCCACACTTTATACACACAAGAAACTTACGCCCATTCCTTTCTTGCTGTCAGCTGAATCAACTCCTCCATTTCACCAGGAGCTAATGATGATGACAGAGTTTTGCTTGACCTATATAGATTCTCACGACGGATAGATTTTACTAATGATGATTTCCTTCTGTCAATCCTCGTGCCTGATCGTTTTACTTCAATGACATCTTCCTCGCTTGGTAAAGTAAGTAGTTCATCCTCTATATCTTCACTATCCAGACTATCTCCATCATCGGACCAGACATTGTCATTGTCATCTTCGCCCTGACTAGTTGATCGTCTTAGGAAGGACAACTCTCTAAAAAACAAAGGATAATAATAATAAGTTAGTTGCTCACATCATATATAATAAATATTAAAGATGCATATCATACAATCTGGCCCGTATATACCACTCACCTACGAAACTCCTTAAAGGTGAAACTACTCTTTAAATCATTCTTATCATTACGCTGTAGAGTAGTAATTGAATACATCATAAAAATGAGCATATCATATATATAAATTATATTGCACAATCTATTGCAATAAATGCTTGTATATTATTACAAATATAGTATATACTTACATGCTCTTCTTTATCTCCTCCTACCGCATCAAATATGCAATGC
>Ga0214480_100729_pt1 | contig 16094 bp, 9 predicted proteins | sample M1_20Mar14CPVII9_3_FD_165042 | JGI IMG/M metagenome (GOLD analysis project Ga0214480, IMG submission 165042) | Marine eukaryotic communities from Monterey Bay, California, United States - M1_20Mar14CPVII9sort6BwellE17 | ecosystem: Environmental > Aquatic > Marine > Unclassified | place: USA... | reverse complement strand
TGGCTGAAGGAAAAGGCTGACCTTGGTCCCGAACACAAGTTTGATGATGAGGAGATCAAAGTAGCTCTCAAGCGTGAGGATAGTATATTGGAGAGTCACAACGCTGAGTTGTCCCGTCAGATTGAAGCAATTGAAGGTGAGTGTCTCATCCGTGTGTCTCTGATTGTTTGTTGTGCTTATCATATACTTATATTCATTCATATGCAAATTATTACCTACAGATGAACGACTAAAGTTGCTTGCTCAGCTGAGAGAGCGAGCGATTGATATTGGAGACAAGGGTGCTAGATTCCTAGGGTTGAGTTCTCAACAAGTTGTTCAAGTTACAGAGTTTGCAACAAATCTTCGACAGGGTATTGTTGCTCTGCCTCTCAATGATAGATCAAAGGAACTTTCTGCCGAGATATCTAGTCTCAAGAGTGATAAGGAAGTTGCTAGACTTGCAATACAAAGACTCGAACGAGAACTGGCGGCAAAGGGATCTTCTCCTCGTGAAAGCAGTGAGAGCAATATTCTAAAGCAAATACTCGACAATCTAGCGGCCGAGAATCAACGATTGAAGAATGAGATTGGTGTATCAAAGTCTGTTGGTGCGACGAAAGTAGAAACAAAAGCTGATGGTGGTAATGTTGTCACCTCTTCGACACTTACTCCATTACTTAGACAACGGGCAAAGACAGTGCTAGGAGGACAAGACTTGGTACCTATGCCAGCTGCAGCGGAGGTTCAATTCATATCTATCATGGATGAATATGAAAGAACTAGTCAAGAACTTTCATTACTCAAAAATAGCATGGCCAACATTTCATCAGCTGCTATTCATGACCAGAAGTGTAACGATGACAATAATATCATTTTAGAATCGACAAACATGGGTGTTGATAAGCAGGATAATGGTACAAATACAAGTTTAGTAGTTTTGAGTGATGTCCCAACTCAGCTGGAGAATGAGAGTAGTGAACGAAACACCATCTCATCAAGTATGAATAAGGCAATGGAAGAACTAAGACACGAGCGTGATGTCATATCCACTCAATTGAGGCAGTTAGTTGACGACGCCAAATCAAGTAATCAAATTGAATTAGTTTCAGAAGAGGTTACGAAGCTTACAGAGAAGCTCAAATCAATTGAAGACAGACTGAACAATAATAATAGCCAACTCGATGCGGCGGTAGGTGTTTTCAGTAGTAGTATAGAACAGCAAGTAGAGTTGAAGAGTGTCAAGCAATCACTATCAAAGACAAAACAAAAGCTCTCCGGCTACATTACTGATGTGAAGAAACTTCAAAATGCGATACACACCATGCAAGATAGTCGTGTTGATTCGGCCAAGGTGGAGTGCTTGAATGATATCATCAAGGAGAAGAATCGGATCATTGATGAGACAAAGCAAAAGCTTCACGCTTCCAAACAGATGAATCTGAAGCTAGCTAGAACACATACCTCAACTACTCACGACCGCTTCAACTCTGATCGATCTGTCTCAACCAACTCTATCGACAGAGCAATTCTTCGGGTAGCCAATAACAACAACAATTCTGGATACAACAATCTATCTTCAAGCCGCAATAGTAATCTACAGCAACACCTCGAAGAGGCGTCACGTCTCATCTTTGAAAAGGATCATGTGATTAGTGAGCAAAACTTGGCAATAACAGAATTGGAAACCAAGGTCAAGAGTCACGAACAATTGGTGAAAGAATCCGAAAGTATGCGACACGATATATCGACTCTAGTGTCTCAATTGAACGAGGCCGAGTCTGCTGCAAATCGTATTGCCGAGATGAAGACAAGACATGAAAAGGAGGTCAAATCAATAAAGACCAAACTGAGCTCGTTATCCAAAGAGAAGACCTACAACGAGAATAAGATTAAGGAGCTCAACGATACAGTCGCTAGGACCAAGCGTGTACTGTCTGTTACAAAACAAGGCCGCGCCCGTTCAGAACAATATCTCAAGACTGCAAATGAAGAGACAGAGGCTCTCAAGCTCCAATTGTCCAAGGTTGATGAACAGATGAATGCTTTGCGGAAGGACAAGACTGATGCACTAAACGAGAAACTACAGGCTACACGAAGAGCGAGACTGTCTTTAACAAAGCTCAAGGATCTTACAGATAGTACAAAAGGGAATGCTAAATCAAATGAGGAGTTGGAGAAGAGGGTGATGGTTCTAAATAAAACGGTACAAGGCCTAGCAAGTACTAATTCAAAGCTCCGTGGTGAGTTGACAGCTCACAAGATGAAGAAGAGTGTTGAGGACGATGAAGTAGTTCTAGTTCCTCAGCAGCAAATAATGATCCGTCCTAGTTTTTCAAGAGAAAGACCAGACTCCACTAACTCTCGTGCTAATGCTCTTGAGAGTCAGGTGCAACGATTACAGAGATCTCTTGCTCAAGAGAAGAAACTTGCGTCGGATAGTTCCGCGATGTTGGATAGGTATCAAAAGCGTATAAATTCTTTGGAAAATGCTCTCCGCAACAGTCCGACCACAATTGAAAGTGAAAGCATACAACAACCTAATGATACCCAGAAGGATAAAGAACTACAAGAACAATTGTCATCTCTAACAGACGAGAATGAGAATCTAAAACAAAGGATCAAAGACCTTGCTTCAACGTCTGCCGATACTAATATCGGAACCCAATTGAGAAAGCTCAAGGATGAGAATGCTGCTTTGACGAAGGAGAACGAACGATTGTCTCAAATCGATCACTTGGATTTCTTCGAGGAGATCGAGGATTTGAAGTACAAGTACAACGAGGCGGTTCGTCAGATAAATCAGCTAACGAGTTAGAAAGCGGAAGAGAAGTCAAACAAGCAACACTTATGAAGTAGTAGAAGTTATAGATGTTGATAACAGATGTTGATAACAGATGTTGATAACGATGATCACATCTACCACCACTTCACCACTATTTAATACACATCCACACAAGGCTGCTACAGACGCAGGTAGTGTTCAATTTCAATTCTACTAACTTGTCATATCCGTCTATTCACCAGACTTCCTGCAACTTCTTCGCTTAGGCACATGAGAATCACCAACATCATTTGCATCATGGGACTTCCTCTTCTTACTTATCTTCTTCGGTGAATTACTAATATCATCTTCATCAAAGCCATTTGCAATACAGACTTCGCACCGTCTAGAAGACTCTTTAATTGTCCGTGCACACAAACAATCAACATTTACGATCCATGAGTTGGTATGTGGAAGAAGTTGCATAGGATCTTGCACACTGTATAAAAGATAACAAACATGAGTGAGTATTGTGTTATTATATGCTGTATATAATTGATATTGGTTGTAGATATTGGTTGTAATGATACTCACGGTAAGCTGTTGTTATCATATAACCTTCCAGCTCTAACATCCTCAACTGAAGGGAAAGTGATCTCATCAACAGCAGGAATAACAGAGAAGTGTGCCGCTGATTCTACTCCGCCATTATACTCCATGATAAGAGTTCCACAGCACCAATGTCCAGCATTCTTCCTTGCTTGACTGAAACATGTGTTCATACAATGAGATGTCAAAGCACAGAAGAGAAGTCCGTTGAGATAGCGAAAATCTTTTGCCATGCGGTGGTCACCATCGGATTGCTTTGAGTGAGCATTCCCTACCCGAAGTGCTCTGAGGATTGATGCCTCCTCATTAGTGGATGTTAGAGGATGATATGCAATTATATCATCATATGTTGAACCGGGTGGAGGGTGCACATCAACACCTTCAAGTGCACCATCAGCAAAGATTGAGATACCCTTGCCATTAGCAACAATCATAACAAGACGGTGGAGTGAAATGACATGTTGGTTCTCCTCGTCATTGGGGTTTGCCAGATGTACATCGAGCCGACCTTCTTCTGATTTACTGGGAGTGTAAGCCAATTCGCGCATGATTGATCCAACTAATGGCACACCAAGCCCACCAACAACTTTATCATCAATCAAGTGTGCCGCAAGGGTCGAATTGAGATCAAATACACGAGCCGAATAGATATCAACCATGTATCGAGTAGGATCAAGCTCCTTTGAATGTCCATCAAATGCTCTGTAGTTACCAAACAATTTGAAACATTGCCCTTGGCATATCTCATACTCTAGCTCGTCTTTGTACTCGGACTTGTCCATGTCAAATGGTGTAGCCTAACAACGATTAATTATTGAAACAAATGATAGATGAGGAAGGATATGAAGAAGAATAGTATAATATAAGGAACAAACACTACAACAACAGACTCACCATTGTATACATACTCAACATAGGCTTGTCAAAGTCATCGTCATACAACTTGAGAGGAATAACTTCTCCACTCATTAGTAGCGGTACTGTTTGTGTTACAGAACATTTCACCTTGATAATATAATCAATGTGTACCGCAAGTTCATTCAACTCTTGATCATGAAGAGCATCCGGGTTCTTCTCACGATACTCCATGATCTCTTGTTCAAGTTCATCTTTACGGTGGGGATTCTCCTCCTTGACATACTCAAGTATAATGGCAGTCATCTGGGCAGTTGTTAGATGGAAGATATCTTCTAGTGAATACTGCTCTAGCATTTCAACGATGATTGCATTCGCCTCATTCTCAGTCATGACAGGTTTAACCTTTCCCTTCCCCTTCTTCTTGGACTTGGCCGCCTTGGATGTAATAACTGGTCCTTTCAACATTGCAATGATTCGATCTTTCATCTCCTTTATTTCCTCTTCACTACAACCTTGGAATGGACCCAAGCCGTTATCCTCATTCTTTTGTGCCTCAACAATTGGAATTGATAACCTTTCATACCGAAGCCTGAGTGTTACATATTTGTTGAAATTGGAAATAGGAGCTCCTTTGGCATTATCCAACATCATGGCTAGAAGATCTTTCTCGGTTTTAATCTCCTTGTCAGTGCTCTTAAGTTTAACTTTGGATAGTGCGGTTTGAAATGCAGTGTCTTTCCATAATAACTTTGCAATATCTTTACAAACATTCTTTTCATCCTGTAACGTATTGGTACGATACTCTGGATTCCTCACCTCTTTTTGTATACTCTTATCATAAACTTGTCTCTTCTTGCCCTTATTAGCCGCCTGTATTTCTTCCTTAGTTCGTAGTGCATCCGGTTGATTGGCTTCTAGGTATTGTTTAATTGTTCCACTAGCACAATTTAACACTCTAACCGGTAAACTAATGTATCCCATGATGCCAGGTTCAAAATATAATGAACAGTGTGTATGCTGCTTTTGTAGAATTCGACATTAGAAACATGAAAACGTAATATATAGTAGACCAAATACATTGACAATCATATGTTCTAAAGGACAAGGAGATCCTCTCAATCATATCACAGAAGATACCTCTCATCATACAAGGAATCATTTATCACAACAAATCAAATAGAACTTACTTGGTGGACGATTGTAATATACGAGAGTGGTCGATAGCGTTGTGAAGGATATTGTGTTATCCTAATGTAACTTTTGTGAGCAAAAAGATGGTGCATGTGAGTAACCGTGGTTCATTTTAAGATATGATTTATGAACATCTTATACCATATAACAAGCTGAGCGTGTTGCCGCCACCGCCACCGCTATCGCCACTGATATATCCCCTTTTATATTCTACCACATTAAATAATATAGTGTATATCGTCAATCACATGACATAATGCTGCCGTTTGCAATGTTGAACAAAATCAAAACCAAAACCTAAAAAAGTACACATCTTGTGCAATTTTTAATACCCTGCCGCTGCCGCTACAGCTGATGCTGCTTATTATATGATATAATAGACTCCTCTACAATATCAATTGCAAACTGTGTTGTACTGCTTGATCATATATCACATGAACCGTCTTTCTTCTCATCAACCAAGCCGCTGGTAGTATTAGAAGGGAGATACTCTCATCTATATAATGGGATACCTCTGACATAGTAGATAAACAATAGAACTTACATGTATGGACGATTGCAATTGCAAGAGGAATAGTCGATAGCGTTGTGTAGGATGTTGTGTTGTATACCAATGTGAATTTTATTAGCAAATGGAATTCAAAAGTGGTGCAAAGAGTTTTTTTTAGCGCGGAGTAGTCGTGGTTCATTTTGTTAGTAGCTACTTAGTAAATTTCTTAGTAGATTGTACGTACTCGTGCACCATGCAGCAAAGACTTTCGTGTAACTCCGTCTCAACTCCGCCTCTTTTAAGCTTCTATCTGTAGGTCAGCCGTCTATCTCATCTCTAACCAAGCCGCTATTACTTGTTACCTCATCACAAGATACCTCTATATATACTTATAATCCAGGGAGATGCCTCTCATCATTATCACAGAAGATAATCGAGTGTGCTCGTGTTTGGATTTATGTATACTTATCTTCTTGTGGCTCCATCTCTTTTAAGCTTCTGTCTGTAGAGTGCAGGTCAGCCGTTTATTTCATCTCTACCAAGCCGCTATTACCTTATCACAGAAGAGGTAATGTATCTCTCTCCACGGTAGATACCTCAAATCATATCATATCACAGGAGATACCTCTCAAGTAGAAACAATAGAATTCGTTATCAAGTTGACGGATCAGGGATAGATACAAGCATCCGCCTAAAGATGAGACTTTTGATTGAATCTGAAGTTCAACCATCCATCTTTCTCTAAACCAAGCCACTGTTTACGTCCACATCAAAAGAAGATACCTCTAGGAGGGAGTTGTTCAAGCTACTATGTGGAGTAGAGGAGGTCAAGCTATCTCTAAACCAAGCATCAGGAAATACCTCGCATTGATTGACACAGAAGATTTCGCACCTCTAGTTAGTAGTAATAATGATTGTTATATGTAAGAAGCGTTGCAGTAGTAACAATTGGTTAATTTGAGATAATTGAGGGTGAAAGGGAATCAATTTGAGATAATCAGAAGTGTAGAAATCAATTAGAAAAGAAGTTACCATTATGAATGGTCAAAAGCCAGCTGATATATCTTCCCTCCCGTCAATATATGTCGTTTTTATTACACCCTAGACAAGAAACCTACTTCTTCAATTCAACATTCATTAAGATAATAGGATAAGACAATAATAGATGGTATTCGTAATATTCTTTTTTTTTATTATAATATGCCTACGTCGACCGAGGAAGAACCCTAGGCCTTGACGGCATAACGCCTCATGGGGAAATGTGTAGTCTTCTTAGATTGCTTTCTTGTCTTCTTTGCCTTCTGTTCCTTAGTCAATGCTCTTCGCATAGCACGAGTCTTCTTCATACGTAAATCCTTACTAATGTACTTGGATCCGGCAGCGGCCTTGCGAATACCCTCCTTCTGTTGTTGGTTGTGTACTGTTAAGACACGTGCAATTGACTTTCGTACCTGCTTAATCTTGGCAATTTTAGATGCAGCACCTCCGGTTACCTTGGCAACGTGAAGTTCAGCAAGTTGCTTACGGTTCTCGGCAAGAGTCTTTAGAAGTTCCTCCTTGGGAAGTCCTCGTAGTTCGTATGCCTTGACCATCTTTTAATATGTTATGTGTTTGAAAAGAAAAAGCTGTGTAGATGATATGAGGATGAGAGATGGTAATGTTAGAAGTGATGATACAAGAAATATATCATGCTACTCCAAACAATCGTCAAAAACAGAAAGTTCCACAACACAGGGATCCGCTATATTTCCGAGTGGTATATCAACATGCGCGGCGTCGAAGAAGGATATCTCCCTTATATACCAAGAGACTACATTTGATCCGATACATTTCCGAGTATGTAGTATACCAACAGTGCAGGCTTAGAGAAGGTATTCCTATCAAGAGGCAACACTTAAAAAATATTGATATATAATCAAGTATTTTGATCCTCATGAACAATCTCCTATTTCAATAGCCTCAATATATACAGGAATAACCCATCTATAATAGAGGGTATTTCCTTGTCTCGGCTTATGTCAAGCAGCATTGGGAGAGTAGGCCACCAACATCACAACAATAACCACATCACAAGATGTGCGCAACATAGATTTCCGCCGCCGCCGCCAACTGTATATCGACAACACTCTTATATGACATCATTCTACCTGCAACTATCAAATATACACGCCGTCGAATTGCCTTAGAGCAGACTCTGCCATACACACCTTGATTTTATTACTGAATGCAAATAAAATTTACCGCTTTACTAAATTTTCGGATATGTATCTTCGCCCTCTACTGTCACAGAACCATCATTATGTAAACTCGATGTTATTTCTTGGCTGGCATCTTTTCTATTGCTCCACTTGATCTATCTACTCAGACTGTCTTGACACTGTTGGGTGCCATTCTTATGCTGCAATGCTTGAGGTTATTGTGGTAGTAGTGTAGAGATTTTAAGGACAGAAGAGAAGTATTCAGACATGTTGTTTAGGACATACACAAGCATATTTGAGTCTGGTCACAAGTGGTTAAAATAAAACCAGTATTTGGTATAGGTTCCGTTAACATCTTATAAGATAGAGACTACCAACCACCATAGGATTGGTAGGATGCACTAGCTCCACCATATGAGCTCCAAGGCCCTGGTTGGATATCATTATTCCTTCCTTTTTCAGTCCACCCTGCCGTACCCTTGATGCCATATGAATCACGTCGACTAAAGATACCACGGCTTTGAGCATTGTTAATCTCGGTAAGTTTCAAATGAACTCTATCAGAGGCTATGAATACTCCGTCACTACCACCAAAGATTTCACAGTTTAGAATGAGACATTTGCCTTTACATTCGCCAATTTCGAGAGCATCACCTTGTGCACTTGCAGGACAATGGACATTTACTTCAGAGAGTGTAATACTTTTACTGTTGGAAGTTATATTGACCTGTCCATTAATGATAATATCAACCACAACAACACTATCACTTGAGTCTTCATATTCACCACTTGACTTGATTTCTAGATTGCAATTGAGTTCCGAGTGTATCTTTTTACCCCACAACTTGATTGGTTTGTTAATAACTAGTTTACTAGTAGTAGGTCCGCCTTCAGGCGATTTCTCTCCATATGATTCATCATTATTGAGTATAATAATATCACCAGGACTAGCTTGATCGATTGTTCGTTGGATATCTTCAATAGTATATCCCTCAACTTTATGTTGTGCAAAACGTAATGTATCAGGTGTTACACACTTGTGCTTATGATATAACCAGTCTTCCTTCTGAAAGATGCGCGTTTCACGGTTTATGAAGATGAAGAGAGACGATAGTAACTCAAGTTAGTACATACGACTTGTAAAGACAATCAAATAAAGATACATCAAGGCCAAATGAAGCACTCAGATATCAAATACTTCATACTTATTGAACACATGAATTCATAAGATAAAACAATACTAACGCGGACTTTCCTGACATGTCTTTGAACAGTACTTTGTTGTTTTACAACGAGAACATTTGAAGAGTTTGTCTTTATCTTCATCCGATAGTGGTGTAGAAGAATAAGGCGGTTGATTTCGACATGCTCGATTGTTGCATCTATTCTCATACTTTGACATTGTTCGGTATTGTTTGTATAATTATTTATCACTATCTTCTCTTGAACACAAAATGTCACGCGGTATTGTTAGGCCAATAAAGGAAGAATTATTCTACTGACTAATTGATAATAATACGATATCGGATCGGCTGAATCTATTTGCAATACAATCGATTAGTAACACTAAAAGGCGCATCAGACAATAGTGAATGTTTGGCAAATTATGGCCATGGCTAATCTTTATGTCGGTATCCTAAATACCCGGACAAAAACACTGAGTGTGCAGACTGCCTGCCTGGTGTCGGTGATTGTTGCAAACAGATACAATATATCTATACAAATGGCATCAAAGGCAGCATCTGCAGCAGCGGCGGCAGCATCTAAATATGGTCCACTATGGGGTAGAGGATATGAAACATTTCTCAATCGACGTATCCTATCAGTAACTGGCACATCTGATCATGCAACTACCTATCTTCAAGGGTTGGTAACATCTGATTTAACCGCCGAACCATCTCCACCTCGTGAAGAGAATATGGAAAATGTGCATAATTTGAGTGGTATTGATACCTCAAGTATGGAGAGTAGTAGTGAGGAGCAACCAATAGAAGAGGAAGTCCCTGTCAATTTTACATCAAAAATGAGATCAACATGCTTCTTAGATCATCGGGGTAGGATATTAACTGATGCATTACTTTGGAAACGTACCATCAATAATAATGATAATGCAGATAGCAATAAGAAAACTACAGAATATCTAATAGACGCCCCCAACAACACTGCCGACTTACTATTTGCACATTTAAAACAACATAAGTTACGTCGGTCTAAAATCAAATTGGTAGATAAGTCGAATGAACTATCTGTACATGCAGTGTATGGTACGTTAAATGCCGAGGGTGCACCTACAGGTTATATGGCAAGCATGGACCCACGTCATCCATCGTTGGGTATGAGAATATTATCTGTTGGTGATGAGATTGTTGATACAGATGATGCAGCTGTTGTCAATACCGATGACTCATCAACAACAACACCATCTTCTTCACCACTTAGAAACAAACGACAACAACATTTTGAAACATTAATGAATAACTTCTTCCCATCAACACCGGGGACTTATTCAGTATTGCGTAAGTTAGCTGGTATAGCAGAAGGTTCCGAAATAACATCAAAGACGGCATTAGAATGTAATCAAGAGTTTTTGAATGCAATATCATTTACCAAGGGTTGTTACTTAGGACAAGAACTTACTGCTAGATCACAGTTTACTGGAGTGGTTAGGAAACGTATTGTACCTGTAATGATTGTTGATACTGAGATGGAAGTACCTAGACCGTGGGTTATGGCATCGATGATACAAGATCTCGGAGAGAAGGATGGCGTTGAAAAGATATTTGGTGGTATGAAGACTGTTGGTGAAGATGAGGAGAAGGCGATTAAGCAAGGAGAGAATAGCACTAATGATGCCAGTTGCAGTAAAGACGATGCAAATAAAGAAAATGAGGAGAAGAAGAAGAATGTGCCAGAATTAAAGGGGTACATTCCACCACCACTTCCCAAGCTATCAGCGCCTGGTGCCGGTAGTATAGTATCAATGATGATGGGAACAGTCAATATGTCAGAACCAAAAGTCCATCCAGATGATCAAAGGAGAGCAGAACAAGATGCAGAGAAGTATAAGGAAGAACTTAAAAAGTTACAAACATCTGCAGAACAATTACAATCTGAAGTATCCGAATTGGCAGTCCCGGGTTCGAGTATTATAGACAAGAAGGATGGTAAGACAATCGGCAAAGTGATCTCTACACCTGCTCCGGGTACTACTGTCATATTAGCACAAATGAGATTAGATCGATTGGGCTTACTTGGCAAGGGTGATAACAAATGGTTAAGAACAAACAAGATATTAATCGGCGATAATAGTACAAAGGAGTATAGATATTTACCATACCTGCCATTGTGGTGGCCAGATATTGATAGAGCTACTGGAAAAGAAAAGATTGTTGAGAATGAGGATGAAGAGTTGGATGAGTTACCTCAATAGAAAGTTTAGACTTGTATTAAAGTAACAAGTCCTAATCTGGAGTCAACTCATAGTTATCTACTGAATCGACTGCCTTTGCTCATGTCATCAATAAGCCCATTCCAAGCCGATTGCCCTCCAAGCTTATCCTGCCATGCAGCTTTTTTCTTTTTGTTTTTCACATCTTTCTCGGCCTGTTTATACTCTCCACTATCTCCAGGTACATTCACATCACTACCACATATCTTCCTAGCCGTGTAACGAAGACTACGTCCTCCCATTTCACCCTCAAAGAAGTTCTCACTACCCCATCTTTCTTTTGCATCCGACTTTTCAAATGCAAATACAATGAATTGAGAAGCCACATTTAGATAAGCCTTCCAATCCCAATCGTTTGGTAATGCTTTAACTTGATGAGCGAGAGCACAAAAGATTAGGAAGTCATCTGCAATAGAAGTGGATGTTGCGTCGGGGTCGTATGGACCGTGTAAATTGCAACCACCCCATGCATAGTCGTCATCACATCGCATTTGATAACAATTACTAAACCACTCATATTGGTCTTTAGTAGAAAGTCCTTTCGCCCAATGGCTTGGGTCGTTACTAGCACTTGTGTTTACACGTCCCGTTCCACTACCTCCTGGCCCCATAAATGACATATGTTGTCCATCGCTTTTCCAAGAAGGTGCATAATTGCGATGTAGGAGTAGATTTTCTTGTTTGGCATTAACAGTATTACCATCTTCACATCGAACACTCCATCGACCTTCCTTCTTTATATATTTTACAAGAGTACCTTCTTGACCATTTAGATGCGCAGAACCTTTGAGTCCTTGGAATTTGACAGTATGGCCAGGTTTTGCTCCGTCCATTGTTTATAGCAAATATTTAACCAAGCTAGTTTGGCTGCAGACAGCTAGATATAGTGTAGTGACAAGAGTGAAGACACCTACAATATTTTTTTTTGTTGCAAAAGATATCAATTCAAGAGTTGTAGTGAAGACGCCTTACTTTTTGTTGCAAAAAGTCGTTCTCCCCTGCCGGCACTACTGCTGCTAACACTTATCAATAGTCAGTACTATCACTGCTATCAAGCGGCAGGCGCCGTTGTGATTATTGGGAGCAGATAGATTGCTTATGAAGCAACATAGTAATGTCAGGGGGCGGGCCGGCAGCCGGCCGGGCGACGGGCAATTGAGATATATGATACCACCTCTTATGCAGTATGTATCCTTTGCCGTTTTTCTTGAGATATTGAGCAGTATTGAGATGATAATTTGCATGTCAACGATGTATTCAATCAACTTCTAAGCAGTAATCAGCGGCATATAGAAGAACATTGAGTAACAATAATGATGTGCATACTATGTTCACGTGCAGGGCGGTGCCGACTAATTTCAGCGGTTCTCGTACTATCGTTCCTTCATACCAAAGCAAATGCAACAATATTATGCAAAAACGATGTCAACTCAAATAGCAAGACAATATCATCATATAGCTCATCTACTACCTCTATACCATCCTCATTTGTTATATTACTACTCGGCCAATCTATAAATATACGCCGTCAAAATCAACACCGGGCTGAACAACCGATAACAAATAAAAATTTGCATGATAGAACTTCTGCATCAACAAGTTCTGCTTTGCAATTCTGGACACGAAGTGATATAGATGATAACCTCAAGAAACGTGTAGATGGAATGTTATTATTAGATAATGATGATGATTCGGTGGATGCTAATCAAGTAGAAGAGGCTGATATTCAAGAGGCTGGTGTTCAACAAAAACAGATTGAATCTATATTATCGGAGGTATCAAATGAGCTAGAATTAGATTCGGATAGCAGTGAAGTAGTTGATGTTTCATCAACCGAGGATAATTTAGTTGTTAATACCACAGTGATACAAGAAGAAGATATGGTCGGTAGTACTTCAGAGTTGAAACAGCGTGTATCGTCTATACCCGTTGGCGAATTAGCATCGGCCTTTGGTGAGAGAGTTGTCACGTTGGGCTTACTTCCAGGCAAACCTCTATTCATGAGACCATTCAAGTTACGTAACGAAATCATAAGTAAAGTTATGGAAGAGATACCAATACAAGAATATGAGGATATAGAACACGGGCATATACATGAACACATAGTTATGGAAGAGGATACGCCAGATGAGCAGGAAAGCAAACCAACATCAAGCCATTATGACGAGAAGCAAAACAAGAGGAGAAGATTCTTCAGAAGAAGCAAAAGACGGAGTGGTGATAAGATTAGCACAGGACCAACAATAGAAGAGCTCAATTGCCCCATCATTGTAAAGAACATACAAGAACTACAATCAGCTGTACTGGCAAACAGGGTACCCCTCAAGGATGTAGGGTTCAAGTTTCCATCCAAGGGATTAGGATCAGATGTCATCTTTGGGTTACAACAGAATCAAACTTCAGTCACTCCAACAGAGACGATATTCATGCGAGATGATCCAGTGATTAACGGGCCATTATCATCTCTCTTGACATATGGTGCAAAACAATCAACAGATCCTAATTCAATATATTATCAACAAGCAATTGAACTATTAAGTAATCATCCAGTTCTATCAATTGTACGTGAACGTGTAGAATCAAAATCAAAACCTGGTAATCGTGGAGAAGATGACACATCTCATCTTGCCTTGGTAATTGAAGGCGGAGGTATGAGAGGAGCGGTCTCGGCAGGAATGGCCGCGGCATTATCAACATTGGATCTACTTGATGCATTTGATTCAATCCACGGAAGTAGTGCTGGTGCAATCGTGGGAGCATACCTCGTCTCTCGTCAACTCTGTACCGATGTATATACAGACATTATGCCTGCGGCCGGTAGTACATTTGCATCAAAGAGGAGAGGAATGGTGTCCTTTGGTTGGGACTGGTTAGAATCAAAATTGATATCTACAGCTGACGAAGATGACGCAAGTACTGCTAATGATGATAGTTTTTGTGTTGTAGAAGATATCTTTTCAGATGCAGGAGACGATAACGCTACATCCTTTTGGTGTGAAGACGATGTATCAAGTGTCGAACGAGCCATGGGAGAAGGATCATCATCTGATAGCCCTCTTCGTAGATCTTACTCAGATGATCACGGAGTTGTATTTGAGTCAATGAGTTTTCTTCTTTCCAAAACAGCCCGTGGAGTGTCGAAGCCTCTATCCTATGGAGTACAACGCCTTGGACGAGCATTTGATTTTGCTAATTCGATGAGACAATACATGAAGAAGAGACCTGGTATGAATTTAACGTATGTGCTTGATGGCGTTATGGATGAGACACACGGACTAAGACCCTTTGACCTAGCTGCCTTTCGAGCTAATGATAAGAAGCAACCATTGTATGTTGTCGCATCAGCTGTAAGCAATGGAGGGAAGGGTGAGATGGAGACAATTGCATTCAACTCGGAGGATGGTGACTTCTTTGGCACTGCACCTGACGATGAAGAAGAACCAACTTCAAAAGAAAGAGTCAGCTGGTACAGACGAGTTTGGTCGTTGTTCTCATTTGTTCCATACTCACTCTTTTCGGCTGCTAGACGGTCACTAAGTAGAAGTGCACAAGAAGTGAAACCGCTCATGAAAGATACAATTGAGGCTGAAGCTTTGCCACCAGGAAGTAGTGCAATGTATGGTTTCTCCAATAGACGGAAGATACGGAAATTACAACGCCCATCAATTGACAAGAAGAATTATGATCCAACAGGACGTTTAAGTGATGAAGGGGGAGGAAAAGATGGTATATTCACATGCTTGGAAGCGTCAATGCTCGTGCCTGCTGCTGCGGGTCCTCCACTGCAACTAATACGGAGCAAGAATAGACACTTGGTAGAGCAACGGAGTCGTTTCCCCATGTTTCGATCAAAAAAAGAGCAACAAAAGAAGAAGGAAATCAATTCACATTTGGCTTATGATGCCTTCTGTTATGAGCCAATACCATATCGTAGTGCAGTTGAGAAAGCTAATGCTACTCACGTGCTTGCTCTCCGAAGTCGACCAGATGGGTGTATCGTTGAATCAAAGCAACACATGTATGAAAAACTTGTGGCTCCAATATACTTTACCAAACATGGAATGAATTCTGTAAGCAAGCTATTTGCAACTGGTGGCTCACAATATAGATACTTGGAAGATGTCATGATCTTGAATGAGGGACTTGTTCAAGGTATTGCAATGGGTCAAAACATTAGCTCAGATAATGAATCAAGAGGTGTCAAGGTCCCACCTACACAATTATATGCTGGCACAGACAAAGCAGATAAATTTCGAGGAACCGAAGATTGGAAACAGGCTCATCTCCTTCCAATCACACTTCCATTTGACACGCCAGAGCTTCCAACTCTCTCACAAGATAAAGATGAGGTAATGAAGGCTGTCCGGAATGGATACGCCGCGGCATTTGATATATTAGCTCCAATAGCAAGCTTGCCCTTCGACAGTCGAACCATACCTGGAGATAAGGTGGCATCCATTCTATTTCCGGATGGAGAAGATGATATAGCTGTGTTGGACAGGCCTGTTAAAGTCAAGTCTTCGTATATAGGTGAGGATGTAGAAGAAATAAAACGAA
>Ga0214480_100728_pt1 | contig 16110 bp, 10 predicted proteins | sample M1_20Mar14CPVII9_3_FD_165042 | JGI IMG/M metagenome (GOLD analysis project Ga0214480, IMG submission 165042) | Marine eukaryotic communities from Monterey Bay, California, United States - M1_20Mar14CPVII9sort6BwellE17 | ecosystem: Environmental > Aquatic > Marine > Unclassified | place: USA... | reverse complement strand
CAATGGATGACGATGGCAGTAGTAGTAAACAAAAAGATGCTAAATCAACAGTAGAGATTCGAGCTGATCATGTCGCCAAAATTGCAGCAGAGTTAATGCTAGATCTTTCATAATAGACGGGAATATATGATCAGAAGAAAAAGATAAGTGCATATAATATGAACATTTTGAATCAATCTACAATTTGAGGGATGTAGTATTATGGTGTTGTATTATAAGAAATGACTTTATTAGTTGATACCAAGAGGGGATAATACTACAATGCTGTATAAAAAGTAACATCATTAGCTGAACAATATTATCAAATTATAGTTTATAAATATCGCTCCATTATGATTCAGCTGCTTCTTTTGGCAAGGAAGATAACACACTCAATACTGAATTCCAAAGCGCAGTTAAACCAAATACAATCAGTACCAAGCTACTTCCCAAAAGCCCTGATTGATCAAATATCAATGCACCGGCTACACTCAAGGATCCCAATCCTAACATGCCACTTAGTACTGAAAAGAATGGATGCCTACTTGATTCTTCTCCGACAGTTTTGAATGAAGTGTATATTGTATGTGATACTCCTGCAATCAATGACAAACGGGCCAATGATGCAATCTTTAGACATAACAGTCGCGCGGCACTTGTACTTGCTTCTGTGGCTAATGAAGTTGCTTGTAGTGTAATAGATCTGCATGTTGGAATACATTGCATCAATGCCGCGACGCTGCCTATTCGAAATACAAATGCTGATACCCCCAGCTTCCCTATTTCTCCCTTCTTACTCTGAAATAGACTCATTGGCCAAGTCACCAACTTCCTCAAGCCACCAGCTAATCCGCCATCACTCTCTTTAATCAACGCTGATATACATGCCAATGTGTTGTGTATATTGATTATTGCCGCAGATATCCCAAGGAATGGAGCATCCCTTGAATAGTAATATCCGATATGGGCACCTAGAGACAGTAAACCAAACATTGATAAATGCAAGTATAATCTTGTACGAGTTTTAGATGCAAACTCCTCAATCTCATCCTCATTCTCATCATTGGATTGTGAAGAGAGTGATAGAAACCAATCTCCTTTACTACTCGTGTCATCATCTGACGTTAATGCATCTGCTCTACTTTCCATATCACGCCATAACAAGAACGATACGGTAGCGGCTAAACCAAATCCAGAAGCGAGTGATGTGGTCGGCACTAAAGTTGCCAAAGAAGTCGAACCGCCTTCAACCACAGGGAACAGCTCGGCACGTTTTGCAGTGTTTAGTATACTATCAAAGAAGAGACTACCCCATAATGCTGTCATTATACCAAAGTTACGTGATTGTGATGATAATTGATTGTATTGTTGTGCCTTTTCAATATCTTGTGGTGATGGTGATTCATCCTCTGAGGTAGCTTCTTCTTCCTCATCACTATCAGTTGATTCATCATATTCATCATCGTCTGTAGTATCATATTCAATATCATCACTTTCATGATCTGTAGTATCTTCATCGATATCACCACCGCGGACCATCCATATCTGACTATCTACTCTTCTCTGTTGATGAGTTGCAAAAGTTGATGGATGATAATTTGATATTCTTTTAGGATGTCGTATCTTCATTGATGGCGGAGCAAGAGCATGATCGAGACACACACTTAAGCACAATATTATAATGGTTAGGAGCATCATTGTCTAATAACTGTATTAGGCGGTGCAGATAGTCACTAAAGCCCTATCCATGCCAATGCCAAAAAGATATGTAAAAAGATATGGTATCCTTTTAGACAAATTTCATTGGTATTACTGGTGAGATCAAGAGATGAGTAGATAGAGTAAGTGAGATGATCACATATTGAAAGGAAGTATATAGAAGATAAGCATGTCATCACTGCAAGCATTATTAGACAAACAGGAGAAGGGTAGTACCTCGGGGGATGGTTATAGGGGTGATTGGTCATCAAGTGATCAAAGAGGAAACACATCATATCGAGATCGAGATGATAACAACAACTTTAGAAGAGAGAGGTATCAGCCTCATTCATCAAGAGGTTCATATAGTAAAAGAGATGATGATAACAGAGTAAATGTAGGGCGGTGGAATCTTAAACCATCATCATCCCCTCATCAACACAATAGTATAAGAGATGGGAGATCAAAGTCTACAGAACCAACATACGAAGAACGTAGAGCCAATATTGAACGGAGAGCAATTGAAGATAGTTGTAGATTGTCAAAAAGCAGTGGTAGTACAAATTCAAGGTGGAATACTAACAATAGACAACAAGCTGATGGGGCTGCAGGCATACAATCTATTGACGAAGATATTGCATCTTTGCAAAGTTGGGTAGGACCATTAGTTGATGGTAAACAGTGTACATATTTTCAAGATCGTGATAAGAGATATCCATTCTACACAAATGAAGTTGGTTACAACTTATTGCAGCAACTGATGGAAAGGAATAAGGCATTATTACATATCAATCATAAACTACTCGAAGAACGAGCATCTAAAGAAGCATATGATGGAGTGCAAGAGGAAGAAGTGAAAAAAGATGTCATTATACGAATTGGACAAGGACTTTATGCACACAAACCAACATTACGAACAAAAGGAGTGACATGGTCAACCGAAGAGTATAGTCATCCCGGATTGCAGCGAATGTATCTAAGAATGAAATCAATCCAGAGATTTACAGAGGTATGGTGCCTCCTTGAGCGGTGTTATATGCTAGGAATGTTTGATGATATTATTAAAAGGGGAGAAGGAATGGTACGAATAGCTTCAATTGGGGGAGGGCCGGGATATGAGCTACTAGCGACCAAACTCTTCTTTGCTGATAAAGCACCAAATGTAGAGCTTGAGTTGATATCAATGGATCTCTGTGTTGCATGGAAAGTATTCGTAGAAGAGCTGGGATTTAAATTCATTCAGTATGATATCAATAATGAAGAAGGAATCAATCCACTCCAAGCGGCCGAATTAGAAAGAGGAGACATACAGTTTTGTATTGTCAGTTGTTTGATGATTTATTGTACCAATGAAAAGGTACTGAATATGTTTAGAAAACTTACACATGATGATGGAGTGAATGCAATATTGGTCAGTGAGAGAGGCGAACGAACAAAAGCATGTTCGATGATGGAAGAGTTGGGAGGAGAAGTGATACGATTAATTCAATCAAATGGTATGGATGAAAGACAGGCGATTTGGTGTTCGAAAGAGTATGCTAATGAGAAATTGCATACATGTAGTCCCGATTATGAAGCTCATCAAGATGATAGCGTATTTCCAAACGTTCCTTACTGTGAACATAAGAAAAGAGGTAGCAGGTCTGGTCGTAGCCGAGGTTGAGGAGAATAATAAATGTGATACACGGTATCCTAGGGTATCCTAGCTTCTCTACTATCAATATCTACTACATAGTCTTGTAGATCTGGGATGATATAATAGCCTAGTAGATCTGGGATGATATAAGGTGATAAGCATGCAATAGCGGCATTGTTGACGAGGAGTCTAGTGATCCCACCGGTTTCTACCTAAACCGTAAACCACTTATAGGTAATTACCCGTCTCAAAAAAATGAAGTGCGTATTTTGATATGTATTGTTGTATAATTTAGTAGTAGGAGGGCAGCGGCGTTAATACAATATGATGACGATGATAATACAGATAATAACGATAGCATTGCTATTCCGTTGCAGTAGTGGTTTTACACAGCCGTCATCATTTCGATCTGTAGGACAAAGATTGCAAACGATAGCATTAATATCCCAAGGCTGTAGTGGTTTTACACAGCCGTCATCATTGACTCGATCTGTAGACAGAAGATTGCAAACAAAACAAACCACATTAAATTCACAAAGTGTTAACGATAACACAAACGGGTTTCACTATGAGCAGGAACCTCGCGGCATGTCATACATGTCACAAATATCCGAAAGGGACTTGTATGAACGACGGAAGATGAGAAGAGATACATTAAGTCAACGTGTTGCATCGTCAAATATGAGAAATACACCAAATAGTCGAGGTGCAACCTCATATCAACAGCAGATGAAACAACAAGTTATGAATATGAGACGACCGCCCATGCAAGAGATGCAGCAACGACCTGTTACTACTAGGAGTAGAATGGATACTGAGAATGTGTTATACAACGATAATATGGTACAGCAGCAACAACAGCAAGCTTCTATAAACAACGAAGAGTTCAATACATTCAAAAATAATGTATCTCAAAGCTTGGTATCAATGACAAACCTTCTAAAAGAGATGCAATCAAATCAAAACATACAGAACACAGATGTACAGGTATTGACACGTCGAGTTGCAGATATGACGAACCGATTAGGTAAGGCTACTGCTATGCAGCAAAGTGATAATGATGGTGGGAAAAGAAGCAATGAGGAAATTGATGATATGATTAATCAAATAAGTGAAAGGGGAGCTCAGGAAACAAGTTTTGGTACATCACTTGATGGGCAGTTTAATCCAAAGATTAAAGAGTTTGTTGTTGACAAGAGTGATGATAATAAGTTGGATGATTCAAACTTTGTTGATCAAACTGCTAGCAGTGGAAGCGATGAACAGTATTATCCTGTATCAAAAGTGGCACAGCTTGAGAACAAGATCAATAAGATTGATAGTTTCCTACAGACTATGGAGAATAAGTTTGATACATTGATTAATGACCGGTTAGATGGAATCGAGGATGTAACTCTTTCTGGAATGGAAAGGGAACCGTTTATGGTCGAGGACCGACCACCGCCAATTCCTCCACTGATACCTTATGAAGAAGAGGCACCCCCTCCACTACCACCCATGCCTCCGCCACCACCTATTGAAGATGGCTTCGATGAGGGATTTGATATGGATGACGGACGGGCCTTCTATCAGGAGCGCAACTTCAATGCACGGAGCTTTAATCAAGCCAATAACAACATTCCGCCGCCACCTCCGCCTCAATTTCGTGAGCAGATATCTTCATCACAACAACAAATGGCAAATAATAACAACAGTGTGAATACAAGTAGTTCAGGGCATCATTACAATGATAGGAATACATCCTTCATATCTTCATTTAGTAAGGAAGACAACAGCAGGAGGAGACAATTTAATCCCTTTGATGACTCCAGAAGACGGCGAGAGATGAATAATATGGGTGAGCAATTCTCACCACCGTCTAGGATGATGGGTATGAATGATGGACCAATGATGATGATGGGAGAGGATGAATTCATGATGTATGAGGATCCAATGATGGATGGGCCAATGATGATGAATGATATGTATTGAGTAAAGACTGAAATGAAGATACCGGAGAGTTATTGAATAGAATGAAAGGCTTGAAACAGGAGCACATCTACAATTATTATATGAGATCATATGCAATGAACTAAGACAAACTAATGCTTGAATACTCCACTTCCCTTGCTTGTGCGACAACAACTTATTCTAGCAAGATTCTCGACATAAAGAAGTGTGTTTGAGAGTAACAACTCATCACCCACCCACGATGGTGGAGTTGCCAATAGTAAAGGCTCATAAATCTCATATCGGCAACTACTCAATCTATTATCTAAAATGAAACTATTGCAATTATTCTCGGCCGCAGTATTGGTACTCCCTGCTGTATTCTCGGAGGTGAGGAGCATATGATATGTTCTTTTACTTTTATGAGACACATCGACCTCGTGAATGATACGATATGCATTATATCTTACCATATATACTTCTCTATTTTATACTATTGTATATAGGAACCAACTCGTCGTCGTACTCGTGCAAAGCTTGCAACTCGACCTATCAACAACTCAGGCAAGAAGAAGCGTCATCTCGAGCGTATCTTTGTTGGTGATACCGAGTTTGTTGGTGAACATGCCATGTCAACTCCAACAACTCTTCCTCCCGCAACACCTGCACCTGTGGAAACTCCGACAACACCAGCACCTGTGGAAACTCCGACAACTCCTAGTCCAACCCCAGGAGCTAAGGTGCGTTTATTGTTTAACGTATAAAGAGAGATTTACTTTGTGTTCATATGATATGTACTAAACTTTTACTATATCTCTGTATTTTCTATACACACAACACAATAATACAACAGACGGCCAAACCTACACCTACTCCTGCACCTACTGATCCCCCAGTGACTTTGTCTCCTACAAAGAAAGATGACACGCCAAGGCCAACTAGACGTCCCACCCGCCGCCCGACTAGGAGGGTAAGTATATATTGAACCTGTTCTCAATTGAGTAATTATACATCATACCCCCTAACATATGTTTATATTCTCTTCTGTTTACTTTGTATTTATTATAGCCTACACGTCGTCCAACTCGCCGTCCAACTAGGAGGGTAAGATTTGGTTTTGTTTGTTTGTTGTGTATTAAAAAAAGGTATCCTCTCACATATATGAATCCTTCCCTCTGTTCAATTATAATTATGTAGCCCACACGTCGGCCTACTCGTTCTCCATTCTGGGACCGTCGTCGTACACCTTTACCAACATATGAAGAGACCAATGAACCTACAGTTTCATCGGCACCTAGTATTAGTTTAGTTCCAACTATCATCGTCACGAAGAAGTGTGTTGGGGATAACAAGATGAGGAATCTAAATGAATGCGTTAGACTTTATCAGGAGTTTTGTAACAGTCCTACTTTGTACCAGGAGAATCGTGAGAAGTGCTTCGGTCTTGGCTTTGCCCCTCCTTTGGAAGAAGAAGAAGAAAAAGAAGAAGTTGAGTTTGGAGTTAGGCAGGATACCAAAGTGGCTCTTATTGAGTAAAGTTATGATTATGCAAATGACAACATGTACATAGAATATATTCGTATAGCAGGATGGCCTGATCTATAATGTAAAGCAACAAATCTGTTTGACAATGATACTTTTGAGCTGTATAGATGCATATAAGTTTTACTCGGTATCCTTCATATCTTTTTCATCGCTAAAACATCAACGCGAATCCGAGTTGATGTGATTTGTTGTCTCATGCTGCCATCGATCATCATCAATAATCAACCATAAAACAACAGATATCATTGTAAACGCGTATATCTTTTGGTAAGGAAAGGGAAAGTAAGTGCTCTTTCATGATTGCAAAGTTTGACTTCTCCAAGTATATCTGCTCATTGTCGTTATTATTATTGTAATATTGTACTTCTCTCAAGTAGTAACATCATCTACTCAAACATCAAGCATGTTCTGTCTACAAAAGCTCTTAGCTTCTCCATCGTCTTCTGTCATTCGAAGAATGTCAACATACAAGCAAACTTCCCCTCTTTCTGGAGTTCATTGGCAAAATATGCACATCAAGGAGAGAGTAATCAATACTGAGAAAAGTCTTGCTGTACTTGCAATCGCCACTGCTGCCATCATGTTGCCTTCGCCAGCAACTATTCCCGGCGTGACGGAATTGGATTGTTGCAATAGCTTTGAAGAACCTTTTGATTCACATTAGATATTCATCAAGAGATGTTGACTGTCTATGGAAAAGGGGGAGAAGCTGATGGGAAGGGGAGAAGATGGGCCGGGGGGAAGCATGAGGTTGATGGTGATGGATTGTAGTATAGAAGTGAAAACGAGAGATAAACGGGTTTGTTGGCTCTAGTATGAATTGTAGAATGAGATATAATATGGATTGTAGTGTAGATCAACGTGATGAGCAAAAAGATATGTGCACTATAATGTTGGTATCATTAAGAATATAAGTTGTCAGCTGCAACAGATTCTTTATTCCACCATTATGGTCTCTAGAACTGGTAGACATACTTATTATACAATCAAATACACCTTTGACATCTCAATCAATCACAGCAGATATCATCCTAAGATGAACTTTGAGCTATCTCCTGGAAAATAATATCGCACGACTTTCTCAAATCTCCTTCTCTGTTCATCGCATACTTTGGGTAAGGCCGGTTCTTCTTCTGCAAGTCCTAGAGAATGTAGATGTTTCATTCTGAGATAATCTAATATCTTGCCAAAGCAGTATGGTGAATGTTCAATCAGGGTAGCATTGTCATAACTCTTCCTATGAAGCTTTCTGATCTCATCTAAAATAACACAAACTGTGCCAGGTCGTGTGATACCCATCATTGCTAGACCCTCTTTCTTCAAAACTAAGAGCTCATATCCAGTAATACTGTTTTCTCTGAACAGTTGTACAACGTCATCTGACATTCCAGGTATGTCTTTGACCCAGTCACATACGTCTTCAGATGTCCACTCCGATACACGAGAAGCGGACGACCTCTGCTCTGTCCATTTCGTGTTATCGAATTGCTGGGCTAGTACCGACTCTTCGGCCACCTTCAGAGTAGTTCGTTTTACGCCCATGATTGTACCACTCACATTCAGAACTACCACATCTTTTGTGTTACCACTTGCAAATGATGAGATGAATGCTTGTTCATCATTGAAGCTCTCATCTAGGTGGATTAGTTCTAGCTCAGCTTGATAAAGAGATTCCCGTTTTAAATTGATTGCTTCATTAATCTCGGCAGTGAATTGATTGACGGGCTTACTTTGTGAATGATCCATGGTCGTTTGATCCTCTTTATGAGTAGATGCCACGGTAAATACCTCCATCTCTCGTACGTCATATGCCTTTGCCTTCCAATCAGCCCCTGCTACAACCTGATCTGATTCTAATCTGCCTGCTGTTTCATACCGGTATGTGTTACCAAAGTTGGAGTGAACTACTGAGTTATCAATACTGACATATAGATCATGATTGCCTTCTCCACTACAGTTGAAGAGTAGAGTTACATAATATGAGGAGAAGTTAGATATAACATAAAGAAATGAGATAGGAGAAAGGGGATCCAACTTACAATATAGGTCCCCAGTCAGGAAGGTTTCTAACTGCCCTTCCGTCATTAACGTTCTTCAACTTCATCTTACAGGGTGATGATGTACCATCTTCTGGTAGTATAAATAGGAAGGCCTTCTCTGCAGCAGTGTAACTGCCCGATGAACTCCAAGGTACATTAGAATACCCTCCCACAATATGGCCGTCAGTTGTTTCAATTATAGTAATGGTTGGGCCTTTGTCATTGCAGTTAGAATGAAAACTTTGAGAATCTTTTCCATCTCTTGATAAACGATATAGCAACCTGAAATTGCCATCAACATTATCCTCTTTCAACCAACCATGTAGGATGGATTCTGAGTATGAATCTTTGAGAATGTTAGTATCAGGCGGCATCTTATCCATCAACCCAAATAACTGAAGTTGATGCCGTAAGATATGTTTATATTCATCATCAACATTTGGCGGATCAGGCAAATCATCAAGACTTGATATAGTCAATTCATTCAGATAATCCACAATTGCTTGGAAGCATACTGAATTGATATCCAGAAAAATTCTGCCATTACCATCTCTTTGCAACTCTTTATCCCATCGACCACAGAACAATGCCTCTAGACGAGTACCCTTTAGTTGAGTTAATGTCGATCTTCTTGCAGTAATTAACTTCCCACCTGCCATAATCTCAACAATATCATCTTGTGATACATTCTCCCCGTGTAGCTGTGCGGTTTGTTCTTTCTTATTATCTAAGTCACTTAAACGTTGAAGGAGTTCATTTTCCTTGTTATTTAATTTACCAATCTCTGCATGATATTCAAGCTCGTGCTTTTCACGAGCTGTATTGAGGCGCTCGTTTGCAATTCTGAGCTTCTCCATGTGGTGGTGTTGATGTGTTGGTCGTAAGATACCAAAATTTATATAATGTATGAAACTACCGCCGCAAATCGCCGTCGCCGCCTCCCAAGTATATGATCAATAATAATATATCACCACCGCAATACCACTACTATATCAATGCTATAATAATGAGGCAATACCTACTAATATCACAAGGCAGTGAATAATGAAGAAGTGAAAGGCAGTCATTTATTCTACTCATGAAAGACGTTTGATCGCTAAATATCCTACTCCATTCACTTATTAGTTACGGAATAGATAGTCATAACTCGAATCCCCGTATCACAAGCTCTATGGTAAGCTATATCACCCCTTACTAAACATCATGGCATTGCAATTCTTCCCCGGTGAATTCGAAAAGTTGGTAGGCCCGACTCTATTGAATGGTAAGGGCGAAGAGGTACTGACGGCGGAGGTATTACAAAATAAGCAACATATCATGTGAGTTATATTATATTGTGTTGCAATGGTGTACAATGCATACACATATGTATGCATATGTATGTTTATTACTATATGTGTACTAAATTATCATTATACCTATATCAATAACATAGGTTATACTTCTCAGCACACTGGTGCCCTCCCTGCCGTAAGTTTACACCACAATTGGAAGAGGCATATACTGCACACAAAGCCTATGTCCTTGCAAATTCCTTAGCAGAGAGTAATACAATTGGAGAAATTGAAGTTATATTCATATCATTAGATTCAGTCAGATCCGAATATGATAATTATAGAAAAAGCATGCCTTGGTTATCTGTACCATTTGAGAATCTACATAAATTACAAATTAAAGATACGCTATCACAAAAGTTTAGTGTTCAAGGTATACCTGCATTAATCGTATTGGATGGTAGTAGTGGTAAAATTGTGACAAAGAATGGTAGAGGAGAGTATGGAAAGTATTTCAAGGGAGAGTATACTACTGGCTCAACGTCGGGATGTATCTTGTCATAGTAAGGTACTCCATTATAAGAAGGATGTATAGTATGTGATTTTTGTTATATGTTAGCATTATGAGTTGTTCAAGACGAGTGAATAATTGGGTGGTATGGAGGTCAAATGCCACCGGTTGCGCCAGTAACTATTTGAATTACATGTGTATAAGTTATTGATGACTTGATAGTAGCAAACCCGTATCTTTCTCAAAATTTAGGGAGTCATGGTTTCAATAATTGCATCCACTCTCAACAACTGAGTATAATTTCAGCCTCCACCAATCAATATTGATAGACTGAACTACTATAATTACTAAGGCTACAGCTATTCAGTCTCCCCCGTTAAAAATGGATGAGCTCAGTATTACTAGTACGTGCCTAAAAGCAGCCCATGACAAATTTGAGCAAGAATATAATGCCAAGATTACAAAGATAAACAACATCGAAAGCAAACTGACTAAGCGCTTGGAGGAACTAAATCAAAAGAAAGACAAAGTTGCTGAGACCAATGGAAATGCAGATGCCAAGGATGATGATTTAGTTGAGATCAATGCTGGGGGTAAGATTATTGCCGCAAAACGTTCAACACTAACTCGACTAAAAGGAACTAGAATGGAGGCCCTGTTCAGTGGACGCTGGGATAAGAAGCTACAACGAGACAGTAATGGTCAAATCTTTCTAGATGTCAACCCTTTGTGTTTTCAAGCTATCGTGGACTATCTCAATGAACTAGCAATTTCATCAGAAGACAACCCACCTCGTCCACCAAGTGTTGATGACGAGCACAAACACATCTTTCAACAGCATCTTGAGTTGCTTGGATTATTAGACTATGTTACAGCCAATATCAATTTTGATAGCACAATCGTCAAGGATGAAACACAAGCAACTTTGATTCATGATTGGCTCAAGGCAGATGGTTCTAATGGGAAGTTAAATCTGCTATACCGATCATCAAGGGATGGTCGCTTTGATTTAACTTTCCACTCTAAGTGTGACAACAAGGGTTCTACTCTTACTATCATTAAAACATCCGATTACCATATTATTGGAGGATACTCTAACACACCTTGGAAAGCATCAGATAACACCTACGTTGGAGCAAACAAGGCATTCTTATTCAACTTGTTGTCGACTACTCCCCAAAAAATGAAGCTGAAGAATCCAAATGATACTCATGCCATCTTTAATTCCAGTTCGTACGGTCCGGTGTTCGGTCTTTTCAATTCTAATGACCTGCAAGTGGCAGGTCAGTATGTTTATCCACGTTTTGGAGAGAGCTATGAAGCAGGCTCTGCGCGTGAACTCACCTACGGGACTGCATATGCCATCAAAGAGATGGAGGTATTCCAAGTAATAGGCGCTGCGGAAAGTATTGCGAAAGTATCAAAACAGAAGAACAAAACCCCTAAGGTCGAAAATCCCTTCACAAGATTCTCGGAAGATATCAACAAGGCAATGAATGCAAAACGTGCATGTCTTTTGCAGGCAGAGTTGGAAATGGATTATCTTGAAGATAGCTTCGAAGACGAGCAAACCTTTATTGAAGAGTATGTCAGTGGGGATGACAAGGATGTTGTTGTACTTAATGTGAGCGGCACCATGATGTTGACAAGGCGTTCCACTCTTTGTATTGCTGATGATTCAGTATTAGCCCAACAATTTGACGACTCAAAGTGGACACAGCAGAATACTTCATGTCGTGTAAAGGAGTGGACATCTAATGAAGTTTGTGATTGGGCTAGGAAGACCAAAGGCATTCAAGAAGATGTGTCTAGTATCTTTGTTGAGAATAACATCACAGGTTGTGAACTACTCGCTTTGAATATGGAAGGTTTGAAGATGATCGGCATAGAGAGAGCTGGTACATTGTGTCTTCTTCTAAAAGAGATACAGAAGTTGAACCAGGCTATTCAAGACGTTGCTACCCTCATCGAGCACGGACCTTATTGTTTCGGTAAGATGTTAGACTATCTTCGTTTGAAGAGTCAACATTCTCAGGGGCGTGTAAAGGAAGCACCAGCACTGCCTAAAGTTTGTGAATCTCAACAGAGTCGATTTGAAAAGGTGGTCAAGTATTATTTCCCAGGAGATAGCGCAAAATTCATCTTGGGCTGATTAGTGGGTAGAGTGATATCAAATGATTCATTATGGGCAATGTTGTTATCTATGTGAAGAGTTATTAAGAATACGGTGTTAGTGGATATAGTTTGGTGTATAAGATTGAGACTTGTGGGTAGTGTATAAATGATAAAGAAGATATCCAAGTGAAGTGCGAGGCATACCATATAAGTAGTTCAGTAATCAGTTGATCTAGTTACAATAATGGCACTATCAATATCGAAAAGATCTCTCAAAAGCTTGAATTGCTTCGCTGCAAAAAGAATTCAAGGAAAGAGTCCGTCCAACGACATCTTCTTCGTCTATACACCTCTTGGTCGCAAAAGGCTTGGTCTTACTATATACATCAGAGTCAGTCAAATAACTGATAATTCGAATCGAGGCATAGGTGAAAATATCCGCAGCTTCTTCTTGCCCTTTCTCTAAACAAGATTCTGATAGTTTGCCGAATGCATCAACAAAGTAAGTAGGATCCTCATGTATACCGTCAGTATTGATAACTGATACAACTCTATTCAATGTAGACGCATAATCAAATATATTCACATCCATATCTGCACTGAGTTGAGTTTCTACTTCACTCACAATAAGACCCACAATCTTCTTTGTGGCACTCTCAACGACTTGTATCATATCAATCTTCTCCTGAGAGACTGCTAACGAAACAGCTCTTGATTCCACAGAACTTTCACAGGCAAGTAGAAGTGATCGGGGCAGTTCAAGCCTCTCCAACTCACTGAAAACAAGCATGAACAGTTCCCAATCAACATTCTCGTGATGGTTGATGCACAATTCCAAAAGTAGTAAGTGCAATCGACCACATAAAGGAGGAGTCGACATACTTGGACCATGATTTCTCCAAAGTGTACGTGCATAAGATGGAAAGTGCATTGTACTAAGCTCAATCAAACCAGAATGAGGCAGAGGAAGACCCATTGCTTCTATCTCCTTTGCCACAAACGAAGCAAAGGCACACTTGTTCAGGTGATCATCACCAAAATCATTGGCATACATCTCTTCTACAATAACCCTTTTGATTAGATCCTGTGGACATAGTATGGTGGCAACGCGTAAAGCACGATGACGCATAGCAAATGATACTGCCTTGCTCTTGCTATGATGATCTTCTTTTGTATCATCTTCGGGTACAGTCGAAAGGATGCTTGTGTCATAGGCAGAGCTCTCGTCACCAAAGAGGAAGCCATAGGTAGATGCGACGGTGCTTCCTTGTTTAGCAAAGGCAATCCCCAGTAGTTCCCTTGCATGTTGTAACGCCAAGTCACCCTCTCTAATCTTACTCGAATTACTCCTCCTTTTCACACTTCCTTTCTTTTCTGAAGAAGGAGGGGAATCAGGTCTGCCGTGGTAATCTTCGGCAAAGCAAATCATAAAGGCAACTCGGAGGGATACTCTTCCACATTGATCGTCTGACGTTTCTCGTTGGGAGGAGGGTGACAAAGCTGACGGCTCATGAGTATGAGTAGATGATGTAATTCCACCACTCCCTCTCCTAGCATCATTCGACCAAGTTTGATTGCCAGAGCTCATCAAACTCATATCCATAACAAACTCAGACGTTTGTTCATCATCTTCCTCTTTTACGGTCGATAGGTCCGACTCGTTCTTCTTTACACCAATATTGTCATTCTCACCTCCAATATTAATTTCGTCAGATCCATCATCCCCATGAACAAGAAAACGTCTAGTAAGCAACCTGCATATGCTCCCTACATTCACATGTGAATAACGATTCGAGAGAGACTTGCATGCATCATGAACCATCAAGGCCAACAAACGAAAGTGATGAGTAGCAAACCCATCAGTATTGTTAAGAGACGCTTCTGCGACTGTCAACGAGCCTTCCAACAAGAGCGCTTGAACTAGATGTTCAGGAGAATAGTTCTCTGAAAGTACTGCTTGCTGTTGAACTTTGTCCATGATTGACTTGTACAGCTTCTTAATAGACTTGGGTGTTAATTCATGTCGTTCGAGTACCTCATCAACCAATATCTTGTCGGACAAGCCAGCTCTTGCAGCATCAACACGCTTCACTCGTTCCAAGGCAACTCGTTCTTCTTCTGGATCCTTTGAATACTCAGCTTGTTCCGATGCTAATGTAGAATTCTCATGAGCAATATCCAAACAATTGAGCTGATCTACAGACCCAGCATTATACTGTAGAGAACACCACCAACAGAAGTCTGCTTTGTCCCGTGGAGTCTTTAACTTCTTGATCACGGGAACCATAGATGTATCAAATGATGGTAAAACACTTCCTGAAGCCTTGAGCTTACGAAACCTTACAATTGATGACCTTGCATGTAAATAACCAGACGGGAGCAGAAGCAAGCTACACAATGGGGCAAGAGCAGCAACGATAGAGTTGGAGCCATTCTCATCTTCTAGCACAGCTTCAAGAGGAGCCAAAGGATCAAACGCCACAGTCTCTTCTGCATCAGCTCCAAGGACATTGGACTTTGTTATATCTTTGTTCAGTTTGGAAGGATCGGGAGGAAGCGGTTGAAACAGCTTGTTATACTCTGGCTTCTTCTCTAAATCATAATTTTCAAAGGCGGAAGAGATGACGGCTATGGCTTCCTGTCGCCGCTCAATCCGTCCCATCTCTTCCTCGTGAGCCTTTGCTCTTGCATCACTCTTCTTCATAACACTACTAAGCTTATCGAGACATTCAAGGTAGAGTCTGAGTACCATAGCATGGCGATCATAGTCTTTCGAGCAGGAGTCATCTTTCTCAAGATTCATAATACATCGTCTAAGCACCAAATTCTGATTCAGTGTTGGCAAGAGAACAAGATATTCTTTCACGGCAGTTTCAGTCTGACTCAAATCCCAACGAATGTCAGGTTTAGACTTATGATCACTTGCATCCACCACTGGTGAAGAGAGTAGGTATTCAATCATGGCTGAAGTAGGAATATGCTTATTCAAGTTGTAATTTTTCATGAACCTCCGAGCAAGGGTTAGTGTAGATCGTGACCCTAGCTTCTTCGTAGCATGTTGCACTAGTTGTTTACAATATCCATTGAGGATCTGTTCCGCTGAAGATTGCGAGAAGACGCTAGGATCAAATGGAACCCGATGTTCAGATAGAATACTCCACCAAGTCGCATTGCATGATAGCTCATTACATTGTTCAATAAAGCGTTGCTGCTTGCTCCATGGAAAGCTCTCTCCAGATGGAAAGGTGCCAACACCACAATATGTACCAACACTAGCCAATGTAAGGGTACGAGGGAAGTCTCGTTTGCCAATAGCAGAGGGTAAAGCTGCTTGGTAAATCTATTGAAAACATAAGGATTGGATGGAGTGAGCATACATGGAGA
>Ga0214480_100727_pt1 | contig 16117 bp, 6 predicted proteins | sample M1_20Mar14CPVII9_3_FD_165042 | JGI IMG/M metagenome (GOLD analysis project Ga0214480, IMG submission 165042) | Marine eukaryotic communities from Monterey Bay, California, United States - M1_20Mar14CPVII9sort6BwellE17 | ecosystem: Environmental > Aquatic > Marine > Unclassified | place: USA... | reverse complement strand
AGAAAGAATGGAAAAAGTTAACAGGCACAGATTATAATCACAATCCACGGGCAATCACTGCCGAGGAGGTTGCCGCATTACCAACAATCATTATGGTTATTCAAGTAGATGATGGTAATGTAGGAGATGAGCCTGATGGTGACCCAAATGATATTGCAAATTATGCCGGTAATACTGAGTTATCATCTAATCCCAAGGATATTGTGATTGATATACCTGCCATGCATTATATGGAATTCGATAGTGACTCCAATAAGTATGTACCTCGGTTTTATACCGAAGAGAGTAGTGGAAGTGTCTTGGGAGCTAATGCTATGATGGGACATGATGTTTATTTTGATGTTGCCAAGAAGAGAATAGGGATTGCAGAGAGTAATTGTGACTATGCCTCTTTGCTGATGAATGAAGGGGGTATTAGTGTTTCTCCAAAAGTAAGTACTGAAATTGAAGTTGTTAACGAGGAAGAAGAATCTGTGCCTGAAGTTGAGGAGCCTGAGGTTGAAGAGCCTATCGAGCTTGATCCTCAAGTTGATGAATCCGCTGAAGTGGTGCCTGAGGAACCCATCGATGAGGTGGCTCCTGAGATCTCGGAAGAACCAGAGCAAGAAGAACCCGAGCTTCCTACCAAAGCAGAGGAAGAACAAGCCATGGAAGAAGAGGAGGAGGCTCTAGAAGAATATGAACCTGCTTTAGAAAATTCTGAATCTGAGCCAACAGATGAAGAGTATGCAATGGAGATTGAAAAGGAACAACAGATGGAAGAAGAGGAGGAAGCTGCTCTTGAGGAGTACGAAGAAGAGATGGATAAAGCCATCACTCAGTCCGAGGCACAACTTTATGATACAACTCACAACCCTGACTCTCAGCAGCCCATGGATTCTTCTGCCTCTCTTGATGAACCCACTCCTGACCAACCTTATGAACTGTTTGCTGATAATGACAATACACCACAGGGCAAAGGTGGTATGGGAGGAGGGCTCTCTGACATGGCATCTGATATCTTAGACGATATGAAGCACGAATGTAGCTCCACGGGCTGTAGAAGTATCGCCGCCATTTTTATTTTAGCTTCTGTTGCAATTGTTATCATGGGTATCCGCCGAGCAATGTCTAGGAGACGGGTCATGAGACAGTATCAAGAAGCAGAGCTCGAAATATCCGACCTTGCTTTGGATTCAGATAGTGATGATGAAGGTGGTTATGTAGATGAACCCCCTTCACACCAAATCACATAAATAAAGAAGAAGTATGTAGGCAAATGTAGAATGCTGACAATGAGCTAGGCTTAAGGGTAAAAGACATGTATGTTATGTACAAAGTGTCTTCTTGTATACTTTAGTTTACAACATATCCTCTCCTGACATGGACGTCAATAAGTATGGAACAAATTTTATGAGAGTGTTTCGTAGGAGACTTCAATCATCAATGCTTCCTTTCTGATCTCTGTCGCTCGAGTCTAAGGCATTTAAGTCTAACGTATCCGTCATGGCCGACATCATTGAGCTTCAATAGGATATATACACAAGAAAGTGGAGATAATGGGTGTTAGTAATCAAAAATGAAATGATGAACACATTCACCAACATGATACTCACATATCCATACTATTCGTCATGGTACCAACACTGGCACCAACAGAGTAGAAATCGGGCATATCCGTGGACTCGTTTAATGATAATCTTTGGCTCATTCGGTGCTCTACCTTCTTTAAACTATTCTTTAATTCACTCGATGCTTCTGTTACAGATTTGCGAAACGCCTCAGCGCCTTTATCTGCAGATCCTGTGCGTTGAGATATATCATTGTCATCCTCCTCATTCGTCTCACTTGTATCATCAAATGGATTATTCTGTGTAGACCATAATCCTATGTCGTTCATCATCATGTTCTTCACTATTGGATTTGATTTACTAGCTTTGATTGCCCGACTTCCTCGTCTGCTACTATTCTTACTTACTTCGTTGCTGCTCGTTTTTGATGATAGACGCTTAGTAGTTGTATTCGATGGCGAATCTTTATTGTTTGAATCTTCCATTGATACTGACGAGTGAATAGAATCCGAGTTTAATTGAATGTATCGAGTTTGGGAGTTGGAAGTATCCGAGCCTGTAGCTGAATCACTTGGCTGTTTAGGTTCTTCGACGGGTTCTTTTGTTATTCCTTCTCCCTCTGCTCCTGTTGAGGGCGGTGACACTGTAGTATTAATACCCGACTGTTGCTGCTGCTGACCAGATGATGCCGCAAGTTTTTGTGAATTGATCAGATCCTGAAATGACAAAGAAGTATCTGTCCCACTTTGACTCTTCTTCATCAATGCTTCAAGTGTTTGACTGTCCATGCTCATGTCAACGCCACTTACTGATTGCATAAATTCTCCCTCTAGTAATGATAACATTAATGAACTCTGTTCAAATCCACCGGGCTTTTCTTCTTCATTTTCATTGATTGGTCTTAAACCAGCGTTTGCAGTATTATCTTTACCACCGCTGTTGTTTGAAGCGATTGGTGTTGTTCCCCTGTCATCTGGGCCATTGGTATCTACTATTTCTGATAACACCGCAGTACTATTCTCTCCAATATTCTCAGCGACATCACTTGCAGATTTCAGAGCACCACCGCTACCACATGTTGCACTATGTCCAAGCGCACTGTTAAATGAAGCTGACATGGCACTATCTTCAACTGAATGGAAACCTACACTCATTGAATTATTACCATCACCCTTTAACCAACTTTCTTCACCAGAGGAGAGGACTAGACTTTTAGTATTACTGCTATCAAGTGTTTCTATACTATTTGTTCTATTGGCTGGATTTCGATTGTGCTGCTGTTGTTGTTCCTGAGTTGGTGCACAGTATATCTGTGACTGTGGCTGTTGTTGATGTTGATTATATTGTTGTGTTGCCATTTGATGGTACACTGATGGACCTTGATATTGTTCACTATTGATCCATCCTGGATGTGTTTGGCTACTGCCACTAACTTGGCTGTTATTGTTGGTGGTATCCGGCGGAGGACATTGTCCTCTTAGAGTCTGCTGATATAGCTCTTTATTCTTCTGTACCATATCTTCATATTGAAGTTGACTATTCTGCTGCTGCTGCTGCTGCTGCTGCATCATCATTTGTGGCATAGCTCTCTGCTGTTGTTGAAATGATTGTTGCTGATTCATCGTCATACCTTGACTACTGTTATTACTATTATTGTACATTTGCTGTTGTTGCATAATGGTTGGTATTAATCCTTGTAACTGCTTTTGTTGCATTTCAATTTGTTCTTTCATCTGTTGCATCTGTTGTTCAATTGATGCTGGTATGTTGCCTATTGATCCCATAAAACCTTGATTGTTGTTGCTACCTTGCTGCTGTTGAGGATATTGCTGTTGACTATTGTATGATGACATAATATGCTGTTGTTGTTGCTGGTATCCCATCATAGAACTTTGTATACTACTACCCCCACGCATCAACATTTGACCACTATTAGCAGAAGCCGCAGCCAACATGTGATTATTATTATCACTACCCATATTCATATTATTATTCATATTAACAGCTAACGGACTTGGCAATATACTACTAGTCTTCTTAGCCTCCTCTTCCTCGACTACTTTTCTACTAACATGTTGGGAATGTAAACTAGCCTTAATCTTAGCTCGTAGTTCAGCCTCTTCACGTTCTGCTTCCGGGTCTACTTCTACAGGTTTCTTCTTCCTTGAGCGTCGTTTCTTAGTTGGCTTTGCTTGTTGTTGTTGCTGTTGGGCATTATTAGGGGGCTGTAGAATATTGTTTTGGGTTGGAAACATTATGATAAATTTGTTTGATATGTTTTTACTGCAAAATGATATGTTATTGGGTGCTCCTCTGGATGAACCTCCGATATGTAGTAACTAATACTTATTGTATTGTCCTAATAGAGAGATATTATCTATAATAATAATACTACTACTACTACATAAAGCTCATAGCAATGTCTCTCTCTCTCTCTAGAGAGGTAGAGAGCCATTGCTGAATGTGAAAAAAGTTTGACAGTAGCGAAGCTTTTATTCATCGACACTGGTTCAACCATATGCACCATATTAACAACGCAACTTTAAAATAAAATATGCTCAAAGCATGCACTGCTATGATAATGATGATAATGATGATGATAGTTCAGTTCAGTAACATTGGTGGTGGTCAACTGACCTGATGAAGTTTCTAAAAGTAATTAGAGAAGTTCTACTGAAAAAAGTGAAAGATAGAGTACGAGTTTAATACCTATTTTGACGGAAGCCATTTCTAACGCTAAAAAACTCATTTTTACGGATCTATAGGTATCTTAACATTAATCAAAGTTAACTGAATCGATCATTCCAGGACACAACACCATCGGATAGAGCATAAGGAGAGGATCATTTCGATATAGGATAGTCGATATCAGAAGTGGCATCTTCATGGTCAAAACTCGCCTCAAAGGCTAAACTAGTGTTAGTAAAATTCTGCCCTCGAACAACTCGACAGCGTTAGAATGGCAATGGCACGGCCGTATCCACGCAATCCATTCGTTCATTAGGTGCACAAGGTCGCCAACATGTATATGGATGGGGCTGCAGTCTACTTTATTGGGTAGAGGATCGTCTGTTATAGTACATTACACCATCAAGTCATGGTATCCATCAAACAGTGCACATGAAATTATCAACTATCCTACCATTAAGTGTCCATATCATTGCCATATACCCTCCACCACCGGTGTTTGATACATCAAATCATTTACCAATAACCCCTCTACGATATGATATATAAATTTTACATCGGCGGTCGGTGTAAGGGAAGATATCTACGTTATAGCCATTGCAATGGTGATGATGTGGTTCTCTATTTCTACGGTTGAACGTTCGTATCATGGCCAGCTACCATCTTCTACCAGTGTTTGATACGTCAAATCATCAACCAATATCCCCATTACAATATGATATGGCTATTATATATCGGCAGTTAGTGTATGGAGAGATATTTACAATAAGGCCATTGCAAAGTGGGAGTGGAGGTGGGTAGTAGCCACCTATTAGAGCCATTACTGACAGTCTACACCAACTTTGATACACCCAATCATACCCACTTGCCCCCTACATATATTGATGAAGCTGCCCTATCGACTATTGACTGTTTGTTGGAGGTATAATGCGAATTATATCATATAACATGGTATTAAGAGAGCAGCAAAAAATCTAACGTAAAATAGGCCTCCTCAGCACATCAAATAGAATTAGTTAAACTAAATATCTGATCAAATCAAGCTGGATTATTTTTTATTACTATGTATACTAATATATCATGCCGCAGGTCAGGTGGTTTCACCTCAATTATGAGCGTAGTAGCCATCGGCTGCCATGGTTAGGGTATTAGCAAGTTGAAATCTTTAATCGACGGATTGGGGAGAATTTTTAAGTGGGACGGTACTAGTACGAGTACATAAAATATACCTAATTTGGACCCCTAAGTGAGAATACGCTAAGTGTGATTCTAATGCGTCAAAATAGGTATTAAACTCGTATCGTAAAGTGGCGATAATTGATAATTTATATAGAACCGGCTTGTTGTGGTATATGTTGAGATCATTTTTAACTTTTGTTCGAATGATAGCGGTGTGATCATACCGGCACTTCTAGAACGAGAGATATAGCCGTCTAAAAAAGTATTCAAATTTGCATTGAGAATCAAATTATACTGAAACTGCAAATCAATACAAAGATGAATAATACCGGAAAAGGCAGTGATAACTCTGTCAATAAATCTAATGATGATGACAAAGAGATGGTGGAACAACAACAGCCACGGGAAACTGTAAATCAAGTACTGTCTCAAATTATTAATGATATTAGTACATCAGCCTCAACTGATGTATTGAATACAGCAGCTGCTGATAGTAATAATGAAGAGGATGACGAAGATTTAACTTTGTTGAAAGATGTAAAAGTGTCATCTCAATTGAGTAAAGTTGATGTAGTAGATACAAACAAGATGATAGGAGATGACAAAGAGAGGCGGGTATCTATACAGGCCAATACTACTGTTGATGATCCTACATTTACTGTTGACGATACTGTAACGCCCAGAATACAAGAACCCGTACAGCACAAAGCTATTAAAAGGGATACTATATCAGATTTAGAAGATTATGATGCGGAAAATGATATTGGGGCATTTGGATTACTCTCCAAACAGAATAAGCGAAAGAAAAGGAAGCAGAACAAGCCTACCCCACTACTTCTTTCTGTATTTGATACCACTAGTAAAGAACCATTACCAAAACATGTATCAAAAGTTCCGACAATCGAATCGTCTAGCCCTCTTGAAGAGGATCACCTATTATTCTATTCAGAAGATGATAATGCACTACACTCTGCAAGGCTAAAGTATGGTCTTCAAGTTGAGCTATCAAATCTTAAAGAAGAGAAGGAAGAGGACTTTCAACAGATAGATGCATATGCCTCCGCCAAGTTTCAACTGAGAAGTGATTCTTTGAATAGACAAATTAATAAAGTTCGAGTTGAAATGCTTGCTAAACAAACACGACAACGGAATCAGCTAGAGGAACGACGCAAAAGAAAAGCGGAGAATGATCGACGGAAGATGAAGGAGGGGCATGAAATGTTGTTGAGCCGACAACAAGAAGAATTGGAACGTCGGAAAGAACAGAACAAGGGTCCTCAATGGAAGAGTATTGAAGTGCAACTTAAGAACAGACATGAGTTCCAGAGAAAACAGTTTGAGGAAAGCAAAATTGAAACGATCAATAGAACTCAGCAAGAACATAATGCAAGCTTTCGTATCCTTGAAAATCATCACCAGAAGAGGCAGATTGAGGGTGAGACATATATACAAAATCTTGTCAATACTGCTAAACTGTTGCAGGATAAAATGATTACAAAGCTGAGTAAACTACACCAAGATAGGTACGCTCAGAGGGAAAGAGAGATTCGAGCTAAGTTTAGTGAACTCGATAGTATGGATGGAGATGCTCCCTGTACTAATAAAGGTAAATTACAGAATATGGCGGTTAGTAATAATCCTCATGATGCAGTGGTACGCCAAGAGACGCGTCAAGCAGAGGTTGAAAAGGAGGTGGTTCAACTAGCTGTCGAAATATATAATGAAGGGATTATTGCTGTATCTCGGTCCAATGAGAACGAGCCACTCACTTGTTTCATACCGTGGGGACACAAGGCTCGGTCTATTCTCTACTCAGTTACTGTAATGGGTGAAATACCTCGCTTAGAGAATCTAAAACTGAGTGGCACCGCTCTAGTGAAATGCCTAATTACAGACTCACGGGTTTCAGAAGATACTGCCGCATGTGAAAGAGCCGATGCCTTTGTGCGCAGTCAGGATGTTGGCCTTGAAGAACTTGAGCGACATTATAATGATGCACAACGAGCTATCTCATCTCTTCAAGGAGAATGCTCACTCTTGATTGAGAAGGAAGACAAACTTAAGGTAGCACATCACGAAGCTGTATTAGAGTTACAGAAGAGTGATGAAGGCATTAACAAGATAAAGGCTCGTGTCCTTGATGATAACGGTACACTGTCATCAAATATCGATTCCGATAATAAACGAAGGATGATCACTGCAGTAAAGATGAATGAAGAGTTAAAGAAGAAAGAGAAATCACTTAGACAACCACTAGAACTATTGGCCAGAAAGCGAGTTGAACTACATCAAATGATGTCAAATGCAATGGCATTAGATACGGCTATTAAGAATAAGAGAGCAGATCACACTAGTACCGATGATAAAGAGACTATCGAGAAGACTATACAAAGAGTTCATTCAACAATTTTTGATTGTGCGGAGAAACGGCGAGCTCAAGTTATTAAGAATAAGAAACGCTCGAAGTGGATCAAGTCCGCCAAAGAGTTGTCAATGCCAGATGAAAAGATCATAGGCATCCATCAAATCATGCAACAAAAGAGAATTACGACTACTCTTAGGCCGAGTGTTGATACGTTTTTGGAGGATCTCAAGGACATATCTGGAAAAACCCGAAAATACAATAGTGACTGTTTTGATATTGTCAATAATAATGATGATAGCCTAAGTCCAGATCTTCGTGCCGAGCAGTTACTATACTTGGCGCTTCACCCTGCATCTCAAGACAATACTAAACCTACCGCTGAGAAAGTCGAACCTGGTTGGCAATTAATGCTTGACAATCCTTGTAATGACTATAGTAGTAATCCTGACTCCATATTACCCACTGATAATGAAGGGGCGATATTACATCAGTTGTCGTCCTCTGCCGCTAGTACTGATAGGAATGTAGCTTCATTCATTAAACCCCATCATATGCGTATGCTTGGTGAAGAGGCTCCTCAAGCTGCATCTGCTCTAGGTGAATCGAATCCATTTGGTGTAAAGAAGACTACACAAGATATAATTGATCCAATGTCAATGACCGATGAAAAGATGAGATTAGGGTATAACTTTGTAATAGGACAAAGATCAATAAACACTAATAGGACCTTTCATTCAAGAAGAAGAGCCAAAAAGTGAAACGTATACAAAAGAAAGGGGAAGTAAATCCTATTTGGAAGACACGGGTAAAGAAGAACCATGTCTACCCGTAGCACTTGATCAAGAACCATGTCTACCAGTACCACTTGATCAACAAGCTAGCACTTAATCTTAAAATAATCTTGGTCTTTAAGCTTACTTTCTTATGAAATGCATATATACTGAAACGCCCCTCTATCACATGGGAGGAGGAGGAAGTATCATATTCCCGGCCTCGAAATCCCAACTCTCTTCATCGGAGCTATTTTCTCCTCCACTTGCTTCATCGGCTCCACCTTTCTTATCTATATCATTATCCTCGACGGCAGGTTGAGGATGACTAACATTTGATTGAGTATGTGATTTGACTTGAGGCTTTGTGGAGTGTAACATTTCAGTTTCTTCATCAGAATACTCATCTCCTCGATACAGCTCGGGCTTGCGACGACTATTCTCCTTACGAATACCATCAAAAAGATGTTGACTCTGTGTCTTCTGTTTTGGCCGTGACTTCTTTTTCCTTGGTCCGACGTCGTCAGCAAACGCTGGCAACTTACTAACCTTTGATCTTTTCCTCTTACCAGATGAACGACGATTACTATTATATCGTTCAGGTGACGGAAAGTGTTCAACACTTCGATGACGGCGTTTTGATGTCCTCTCTTCTTGAATTTCCGAGTCGTCGTCATAGTCATCAAAACTTGGACGATTCCTAGAACTGCCACCTCTCCGACGTGACATTGATCTCTGACTTTCATAAGTATCTGATCGCCTGCGAGATTTTCTACCCGAATACATCCTTGATTCTATGTCATTAGTAGACATCATGTGTGTATGCCTTCGTTTCCTTGGAGTGTAATGTCTATCGTCATATTGTTCTTCCTCCGAGGAGTAGTGATGTGATGACCAATTATGTGTTATTGACCGACGAGACGACTTCGATTTAGATTGGTACCTCTTGTGTGAAACTGACTCATATCCCTCCTCCATGTTGACAATATCATTTGACATCTTATTTGAGCCAAAACCTTTGATCTTCTGCTCTATTTCACGCATACGCTGTGTAACCATCTTCGCTTCTAGTTCAAGTCGGCCAAATTCAGCCATTTTCTCCTCATATTGCTTCTCTGCAATAACCATTTGAAGTTGTGAATCGCCAACTCGGTTGTCAGCATGTGTCAGTGGTGATGTCAATGATAAGGGCGAGAACAATGGAAGAGAAGACTCATCAGCTGCATTTCCAATATGTTGTACAATTGCCAATTCATTCCCCACATGTGTCGCTGTGATGGGAACTAAGTCGGTACTACTTTTCTTATCGTTTGGTGTTGATGAAGATGGTTTGGTGTGGGTGTTATCAGCCAGATCATCAGTAGGAGGAACTACCACCTCATTCTCGGGACTCTCTAATGATTGCAATGAGCTTTTGCGTGTCTTGCCTCTAGATTGATGGACAGTGTTGACCTTTTCAGATTCATTCTTTTGTGATCGGTTCTCTCTCTGTTCAATAGCACATTTCTCTTCATGGGCAACAGCCTCATCATAGTCATCAAAGGTAGCTGTTTTACATACATCACAGGTCCAACTTCCTCCTTGTCTGCCATCACTTGCTACTGAAGGTCTTTCCTTTTGAGGAGCAGTTGGTTGCTCGGGAAGATTAACTTTTGCAGCAGGAGGCAACGCATCATTAGACTGGAGACTTTTACCTGTTTCCTCCTCGACTGTGGAGTTGTCTGCTGATATTGTTGTCTCCTTTTCCTTATTAGATGATTCAACGACTTGAGAGTTGTTGCTTGCAATGGCACATTCTTTCTCGTGTGCAACAGCTTCATCATAATCGTCAAACGTTGAATCTTGACATACATCACAAGCCCAAGGAGTAGATTGCTTCCCACTCTTAGCTGAAACTTCCACTTGTTCTTTCTGTTCATTAGATGGGGGGTCTTGTACAGCACTCGTCTTCTCTTCACTGACTGCTTTATCGCTTTCTTCTTGGGCATGGGCCTTTGCTCGTTTCATACTATTAAAACGTTGACCAGTGGGTGATAAATAATACTTATCCACACGCTTTGAAGAGCCAGGCTTTCTTGGGACAACATTGACCTCCCATCCTGGGCCAAGCTCGGGGATATCTTTAGTATTGGCCACTCTTGCTGCTTCTAATTTGGCCCTTTCTGGAGTTGAAATGACAGGAGAATCTACCCACTTTGAAGCCGATGCACTTACTGTAACTTTCTTTGGGGATTGCGGTGACGACTTCTTCTTTTCGTTGTTTGGCTTTTCGGGCAAAGTCTTGTTATTATTATCTCCACTATCTTTCTCAAGATTGTGATAAAATTGCGTCGGGGGGCTCTTTCGGGGTGACTTCCTTGATGTACTACTATCCCTCTTACTACCGGTGGCGGCTTTTTCGGTTGTCTCCTTGGTTGTACTTTGAGAGTTAGATTGGATCCCCTTTTCTGCGCTATCTTCAGATAAGCACGAAAGGAGCAATTTAGTGACACACACGGATTCTTCAGGTTCTTCCTTGTCGGCGGTGTCCTTTGACACTTTTGCAGCAAGTGATGATGATGAACCCTTATCCAAAGTAGGAAGTAATTTCGTAACGCGTAGTGGAGATTCCGCTGGTGATGAATCAGTCTTCTTCTTTCCACTAGACTGTTTGTCTGTATCATTAGCTTTTTTGGTAGCTGCCAAAACGTCAGAAGTATCACTTGTCTTCTCCTCTTCCTGCTTGGCTGCTTCATTTGTCACCCCGGTGGTATCCTTCTTCTTCCGAGGTTTTCTATTCTTCTTTTTACTCAATTCATGCTTTAATTCCGAATGACTAAAGGAAGTGGATTCTTTCTTTACAGGATCGTCCCCAGACGGCACGGTATCACTACTACTACCTTCAAGCGAAAATAGTGATGATGTACTATGACGACCACGACGTTTCTTCTTCTTTTTTTGCTGCTGATTATTCTCCGACTTGTTTTCTGTTGACAATGATGCCAATGAGTTGTTTGTGTTTGATAGAGATCTTTTAGATGGACTCTTTGAGGGGCTTGATTTCGTGTTTGTAGCTGCCTTGGCGGCGGTGGAGGATGTTGTATTCACAGTGCTTTTCTTTGCAGATGGTGATTTGGAAAGAGTAGACTTATTATCATCACCTTTGTCTTTCTCAAGGTTATGATAGAATTGCGTCGGCGGACTCTTGCGTGGTGATTGCCTTTTCGATGGACTATCATCCTTGCTGCTTCCATCCTCTTTTGTACTTGTACTAGCCCCTTCTGTTTTATGTGTAGCCTTTCCCCCAGTAACAGTATCATTCGAAACAACTTGCTTGGTATCGTCTTTTCTCCCCCCTTTCTGTTGTACATCCCAAACAAATCCAGAATTTTGTAACAGTTTCATCCTATCCTTTGTCATTTGTGTCTTTTTATTCTGTTGTAATAAACGATATTGTGCCCGCTGTTCTTTTTCCCAACGTTTTGGTATTGGTGAAGATGTATCATTTTCCCCATTATTGTTATTACTACTATTCCACTTTTTGAAATTCTTAAACCATCGTTCTTCAACTTTACCCTTGGGTATAAATGTGTCCACGGTAACAATATCACCTTGCTGTTGTTGCACTGCACTACTAGTATCCCCGACAACTAATTCACTCATTCCCTTACTCTTCCTTCCGGCCTTTACCTCTTGTCCTCCGGTTGTTTTGGTAGATATTTTTGGTTTATTATACGGCACCAAGTTACTCGGTGATATATTATTCAAATCATCAAATTCATCCATTTGACATATATCACGTACTTTCTCATTAGCATCACTTGCCGCCTTTCGTACTTTACGTCGTTTCTTCTTTGGTGATGAGTGTAATGCTGTTGTAGTATTATCATTATTATTTCCATTAGATTTTGCTTTTGATACTTTATGTAATATAGCCTCGGCTGCAGATCGTTTACCGGGTGTTAGATATGGCGTACTACTGCTGCTACTACTAGTACTACCCCTTCCCGTCCTGGCAGTGGTGGAATTATTATTACTCGGGGATGAACTTAATAAATTAGCAATCGATTTTCCCCGGGTTCGTGGTGTTACTGCCGCTCTTCGTCTACGTCGGCTAATAATTTGTGGATTACCTAATGCTTCATTGGCAGTTTTTTGTTTTGGTTTTGTTCTACTGCTACTATTCCTTTTAGTCTTTGTAGGAGACTTATCATGTTGATTTGGTGGTGTATTAACAGCCAGGAAGGGTATAGACTCACTGTTGTCAGGTGATAATTTTGTTTGTGGTGTTTTATTGCTGGTGCTCATGTTTAATTTTCTAGCCACGTTATTTCTTGGTTTTCTCGATGATGATGGCAGAGACTGTTGACCGCCACCAAGACGGGGTGATCGTCGTGTTGAGGGTGATGTTGTTGCCATTATATACTAATTATATAAATATTGTAATTTATTCTTATGGGATTGAGTTGTTTGGTGTCTCGTAGTATCTAGATAAATATTATCGCGGAGGCCACCAAAGTAGCATCAACCGATATATCGTTAAAAACACTGAATTTATTAGTGATGGTATTGTTCGGATATACTTACAATACGTCAAGCATCATACCCTACATATCAGTTGCAAGTTGTTAGGTGAGAGAGTTGAGAGTTGTATTTAGAATGAGGTAGAGAGGGTCATAGGGTCATTTGAGGTTTATGATCAACGACTCTGAATAGCTTATAATATTGATTAAAGGACTATTGGATATAGGAATATAGGAATATCGTCTACTCTACTAGGATTCAAACGGTTGAGCGTATGTACATATCCTTTTCTAGTGGTATCCTTTATTAGAGGGCTCCGCCTTATATCCAAGTTAAGTCTAATCAAGTCTCTTATTGTTGATGATTGTCAAGTTATGCGTATTAATAAATGATATATCATCTAGCCCTTCCCTAACAATATATTGTTAGTTGTACTGCTCTTCCCTCGATCAATCAGTACTTCTGAAATCTATCAATATTTTTTTTTATTGCAATACCAAAACTAAAACAAATAAGCAAGAGCCCCATCCACAATATCTATAATAATATATATATATTATATCAGCCACTTTTTATTGCAATATCTACTTCAAACTTTGGTGTAAAGTTAAGTAATAATAAAAGAATATGCCTGAAAGAATTAGTATTACCAATCGGGCGGGTGAGTATGATACTATCTCGGAGGATCCTGCTGCTTCAACATCAAGTAGTTCACAGAATGACAATACAAATCTAGCGGGTAGTAGTAGTGTTGTTACATCATCTAGTGATACTATGAATCAAAGTCAAAGGTCAGGAAATGATACTGTATGTATTGGTAATGTTAATAATGACCAAAGAGATGGAGATACTACTACTACCACCAACAATAATGATAATAATCAATCATCTGCAACAACTACTAGACGACCATCACAAGCTGAACTTGAACAAAGAATGAGTGAACTTCGAGCAATTCTTCCAGATGCATCTGATGAAGAACTTAGACAAATGCTAGGAGAGAATGATCAAGCGTCACGCAATACTCATCAATCTGTAGCTGATGCAAACGTTGCTCGAAGGACTACACAAGCGGAAGCAACTTCTACATCTTCATCACCAGGATCGAATGCTTGTAATACACGACAATCTGGTACAACAACTACTACTGGAGGGAGTAGACGTTCAAGAAGATCTTGGCATCCATGTCAAGCAGCTCCATCTAGACCGGGAGTTTTCAGTGTAGGAGGTCCTGTACAAGGAGGTAACTTTGATATCGGAGAAACAGACCCTATTGAGCTTGAGATTAAACGGATCGAAGCTGTTTCACAAGTACAAGAAGCACTCAGTAAGTTTACAAGTGTTAACTATCATAAAATTGTTCTCATTTCATCCAAATCTCATCTTCTCTGCTCTTTTTCATTACAGATGAAAAGTTAGGGTATAACTTGCGTGAATCGGGAGAGTACGAAGAGATGGATAGAAAATACAAAGAGGGTGAACGTATGCTAGCTGCGACAGGGCTCGAGCGTCGAGAAAAGAAGCTCTTGCCACTAATGCATCAATGGGATCCTCCTCCTGCTTCACGAAAAAGTTTAATGAAGAAAGAACCAAGTCTTCCAACGCCAAGTGAACCAATCGATATACCATTAACATTTGGGGAGAGTGGAAATAGTGGGATTTGTGCTGGGAAATTTATTCTTCTTAATGACGAGGAAGAGCACAAACGAGAAGAAGTAGATGAGTCGGATTGGGCAGACGTATCAGTAGATAGTAGTCCCCTAGGGCCATATGATCAAGTTGTGAGATGCTGGAAGTGTAAAGCAACTTTAAAGGCTCACATTGAAGTTGGACTTGTGGCTTGTCCAAGATGTAGGTCAGTTAGTCCAGCGACCGATATTGTCATTATTAGATGACTAATAGAATTGTAGTAATAATTAAGTAATAATAACAACACTTAATGTCCATAATACTACACTATGTATCCGCCAACCCACAAACTATTCGAGTCCGAACCCTTCACATTCAAGTATCCCACGCCCCAGCAGCTTTGTCAGCTTGTCTTCATCATCCCCATAATCAGGAAGCAGGAGTGTATTGAAGCAAGTATGAGATGTTGGTAATTGATCGCTATTGGCGCTTCGTTGAATAACAAAGTCCATCTTCCCTAGTCCTCCAATGGGAGCTTTGGTACTTGCACATACAAACTTTAATAGCTTCACTTGTGATTCTGGCGATGCCTCTATAACAAACTTCCAAAAGTTCTTTACAACTGGTGCATCCTCTTCGTATCCCTCGTACTTGCAATTCGCCTTCAAAGCCTCGAAATCGAGATAAGGTGTGCCAACCACCAGTAATTCCAGCTCTTCTGGTAGGAAGAGGTCGAGACTTGAATCTTCAACCACCTTCATGACTCCGTCCTGGAAGGCACCCCACTGAGCCTGAACACTATCAACTAGTATCCACCTTACATACCTTAGCACGTATTCTTCTCTGTTATCATTCGTTACTGCAATGTTAGCCCCATCTGGAATCAATTCTAACTTTTGTTCTTCACCTAGCTCCATCCAGTTGAGCTCGAATGTTAAACAAAAGATGTCTTCAACATCGTCGCCTTCGTACGCTAACAGTTGTTTTAAGCCTCGTCGTAGTTCGTCGTCCATAATATCTTCAAGGCCTAGAGGTAATCCGAGCTGGAGAAGAAAAGGTGTATGATTAGAATTACAAAAAGTATTTGATTGTCGATGGTTTGGCACATATATAAACTTACAATCTTGCGATATACTGCCAAGGGGAACCTAACATCAAGGAGTACACTATTATAAAGTGCGAGACCGAACAAAATACCAATCAGTTCAAAACTATTCACATCCCAATCATTGTCAGAATTAAACCAATTAATCTCGCCATATTTGTTGGACCATAAACCACTGTTTACATCGAAGAGTTCTTCACTGAGGAGTTGAAAGAACTGTAAATGCGATGAAATGTTAGATACTTAAGCTGATATGTGAATATTAGGGAGATTGCGACTAACCTCCTTTGTAACTCCACCAGCGTCTAGCCCCTCTTCACCAGTGAAG
>Ga0214480_100724_pt1 | contig 16130 bp, 10 predicted proteins | sample M1_20Mar14CPVII9_3_FD_165042 | JGI IMG/M metagenome (GOLD analysis project Ga0214480, IMG submission 165042) | Marine eukaryotic communities from Monterey Bay, California, United States - M1_20Mar14CPVII9sort6BwellE17 | ecosystem: Environmental > Aquatic > Marine > Unclassified | place: USA... | reverse complement strand
CAGTAACTTGATCAATTGGGATGTTCTTGAACTGTTGGTAGTATTGGGCATGTATACGCTTTGCCTCGGCTGATTTGACATGATGTAACGACTGTTCCAATCCGAATCCAAGCTCCTTCAACTTATCTCTATTGTTTTTGTGGAGCTTTCCCCATTTATCCGAGGTAACGTAATCTAATTTGGTAGATTTGTGTACAGATGACATGTACAATACTACTTTGCCAGTGCCGGTAACGAATGCCCCACATGCTAACTTGCGGCCGTGAACAGTCTTTTCACTAACATAAAGTGCCATTATTCCGTTGGGATCGATGTATGTCCGTTTGTCATTCGCCTTGGGTGTTTGTGAATAGTTGTATGCCGCCCAAAGAGCTCTCTGGGTTGTAACAGTAATACCAGCACCTGAAGGAGCCAACACGTCTTGGTGATTCCCTTCCCCCGAGAAACCCCGATCACAATGTAATTCAGTATCTGATAGGTCTACAACTTGTAGAGGATTGTTTCCAAAAGCAGAACCGAATAGCTGCTGCCTTGTTACGTCCACTTGCTTCTCCCCTCGACGATGGGTATGAACATTGCATGGCATTAGAAGAGCGGGGATGCAGAGAGTATCCAATATGAAACCCCACCGGTTGTCACGTGTATGTTTGGTTGTCTTGACATTCCACTCTCTATGATTACGTGCATGACTCTCAAAATGCATCTTATCATCATCAAATAGATATATTTGCTTGCCATCCCTACCAACAATCCTGTGTAAAAAAAAATAGAAGAGAGTGAACATAAGCGATGTGAGATGTTTGATTAAAATCGATCGGGTATGATAATAAACGGTATGAAAATGATCACAATACACAGCAAATGATACCACACGTATTTATATTGAACAAACAGACAATATACTCACGTTAATCTACGTAGCATCTTGTTTAGTGCGGTCTCTACCTCTTCCCAAAACAACTCCTCTGAATTAGCACCAGCAGATGTTGTAGATGGCCTACCCACTTCACATATCTCCTTCCAACAAGCAGTGTATTCTTCCTTTGATAATATATCTGAAGTATCAAGTGGAGAGCTGGGATTGTATAATTCAGCACTGGAGCACCTACAAGTAGACATTCTCTGATTCGTTGCCATAAAAAGTAGAAATTGCTTGTGTGTCCAATTCAACCGATCCCTAAACACTTGCCATAAAGGTGACGCATCCCCAAAGAAGTAATTTACTACATCATTACGAGTTGGATGTTCTGTATTAAACACTTTCTTACACTGTTCCTTCACCTGACGTAATTCTTCTGCACTTAATTTCCACTGCCGTTGTTTGGCATTATTAATACCAACTCCTCCAAAATCATTAGTAGGGGTCCATCTTCCCGTACTATCTGAGCCGGGCATATCATCATCCTCATCATAAAGAGCAAAATCATTATCATCTAGGTGTGATCTACTCTCACCTATCCTATTATAATTAGGCTCTTCATTAAATGAATGCTCCTCCTCCCCAACAACATCAGATACGACCTGCTGACCCTGTGCACCACCCCCCACAACGCCCACACCAGTTGCTATTTGTTCAGGCATACCAACGGGTGATCCGTCGGTTGATGCCGATGGAGGTTGGGCTGCTGACATGTTGCTATAGCAGCAATGGCGTGTGGTCTATTGGCATTTATTATGGAAGATTTAATAAAATAACAGCAAGATTAAATTAATTAAATCGTTGAGTGTAGGTGCCTGGAGAACGAATAGATTGTTGATATACTAGTTGACGGCGTGCGGAAAGTAGTTGGGCAGCCTAGAACGGCGTATTGGACCTGCTACTGGTTGGTAGCGGCCATGGCTATTAAACCCAAAAAAGTTTTGGGGTTTAATTTTTACCTATGGGCGATTTTACTAGGTAAAAATCCGAAGGGATATTGTTTGCTTGCTGTTTTTGTTGTCCCTTGGAGGTTGATTTGCATAGAAGGCATTAATGGACAATTGTTGAAGACTATATATACGTGATAAAGAGTAGTTTAATGGTTCCATAGATATGATAGTTGTTGCTATGGCCGCTGCTTTTGCTCAATAACTCGCTTTTGCAGTTTGTTTCTAAGGTAAAAAGCCCTTGCCCGCCCACCCTCCTGCCCTGCCCTTTTTCCATACTAGAATTTAGCAATTGAAATTACTAATAATTACAGTGTTTTAGCGGCTCCCTCATTGTACCAATATAGCATGCTAAAGGGCGTCATACAGAAGCCTATCGTCCCCCCAAAGAGCAGTTGTAACGGTATAACAATGTTAGGCGATGATGGCAGCAATACCGCTAAGAATAACAAATCACAACAACAACCATCTAACCAACAAAACAATGAAGGGAAAGAAACTATACAACCATTAATACGTCGATCTATATTATATAGATTAGACGTGTATCCATTTATAATTAGTTATTTGTTGTTGATATTGTGTGATTTCTTCTACTCCTCTATCTCAGTGGATGGTGGTGCTTCGTACAATCAAAATTTTGTTCAAACCAACTCCAACTCATTATCAATAATCAATAGCAACATATTAATTGATATACTCTACATTCTACTACTAATAATACAATTAATTATATTCTTAAAATGTCAATGGGATACTATCTTCTATTCCAAGGTTGCGTACTATAAGTATACCTTTCAACAACATTATGCGAGTAAGAAACAAGTTAGTATGAGTGTTGGACCAGCTGGTGTTGGTGAGGTAGAAGATGACGAGTGTGATGATAATATGATACAGCAACAGCAAAAGAAGATTGAGGATATGGAAAATTGGACACATTGTTTAGTTATACCGCCCAATCCATATTATGGTAGTAGTTCTACTACTAAGAGTAACAGTGATATTAGCGGTCACGGTGAAAGTAAGGCAAGTACAATGCAAACTGTCCGTCCTGAAAAGCCTGGTATTGTCCCTGTCAAGATTGTTACTACTACAACTTCCTCTTCCAACAACAATGGCAGTAGAGAGAAGGAGGAGGAGGTGACATCATTCGTTGCAATGATACATTTCCGTGGATGGACATATCGTTGCTGTTGCAATTCGTTACTACCAAGCTTGAGTAAGGAGAATGGCAGTGGCAGAAAGGAGAAGTTAAAGATGGATGAACATTATGATTTACCAATGGAGTCAATTTGGCACAAAGATGATGTTGAGGAGATTTCAGACGATGATGAGAATGGAGAGAAGACCATCAACAACAGCCACCACTCATCATCAAGTACTTGGGAACCACATTTTAATCGATTAAACTTTCCAACCTCCCTCCCTCTATCATTCTACACTCACAAATGGTCAGGTCAATCAACATCCACCCTCCTATCCTCAACTATCCAAATATATGGTAAAAATACAACCAATATACCATTACCACCCTACCTATCACTATTAACACAACAATTATTACAACCAATGTTTCTATTTCAATTATTATGTGTTTTGTTATGGAGTTTAGATGAATATTGGATGTATGCTATATTTACGTTAGGTACGTTGGTTATGTTTGAAAGTTTACAGGCTATGAATCGATGGAAGAGTGTTAAGAGGTTACGAGAGGAGGTTAGTGGTGGCAGTGGTTGTAGTGAAGAAGAAGAAGGAGGGAATGGAAGGAAAGAGATTGTACAATGTTACCGAATGGGTGAATGGATTACAATTGCAACGAATGAATTAGTCGTTGGGGATGTGATTAGTTTAGTTTCTCCATCTATTCATAACAAGCAGCAAATGAATCGACAGAATATTATTAGAAGTGCACATGATCATGACAGAGGATGTACAATACCCGCTGATTTATTATTGTTGAATGGTCGGGCAGTTGTGAATGAGGCAATGTTAACAGGAGAGTCGGTACCTCAAGTTAAGGAATCCATCGAGGTTGGTCAAGAAGAGAAAGGTACAAGTGAACAGAGATTAGATTTGAGTGATGGTTCCACACATAAACGCAGCGTGTTATTTGGTGGTACAGTCTTGATGGATCATCATTCCTCATCTGAAGATGACGAAGAAGAGACGACTACTACTCAGAATGCCACATCGAACATTCCGACACCGCCCAATCAAGGATTAGTTTGCTTTGTATTACGGACTGGCTTTGACACTATTCAAGGCTCGTTATTACGTACATTAGCCTACCATGCCGAATCAGGCAACGGTGGCAATGGTGGAGGCGGTGAGGGTGTTAACGCCAAGGAAACACTCATCTTCCTCCTCATTTTACTACTATGTGCCTTGGCCTCGGCTGCCACCGTCGTACATCATGCGTGGGGTGATGTAACACGTAATCATTTCAAACTTATATTACACATTGTTATCATCATAACATCGGTAATACCCCCAGAACTACCAATGGAATTATCATTAGCTGTTACTACCAGTTTGAGTGAATTAGTTAAACAGTATCAAGTATTCTGTACGGAACCATTTCGTATACCATTGGCGGGATTAGTTGATACCTGTTGCTTTGATAAGACGGGAACTTTGACAAGTGATGAGTTACGATTGCATGGGGTACGGCTGCCTAGTACTCTTGATGATTCTAATGTTGACTCGTCGTTCAAGAAGGATGATTCCGATTTGATTCTATTTGATGATATCAAATCTGACTCGAACGATGACAATGCTGGCATTAGATCCATTCTCCCTTCTGAGACACTCCGAGTTATGGTGGGTTGTCAATCCTTGGCTGTAACTCATGTCTATGTTCCGGGGAAGAATGGCAGAACAACTGTCCAGGCAGAGCTTTGTGGTGACCCTCTCGAGAAGGCTGTGATGGAAGCATGTGGTTATACCATCCATCCCCGGACCGACATGGTGATGGAGAAGACGCATCTGCTGAACCCATCAATGAATGCAACAGCAGAAGCTCCTTCGGGATCAATCAAGGTACTTCATCGATTTGCATTCTCCTCCAAGTTACGACGCATGTCTGTCTTGGCAATTGATACTGATTCAGACAATCTCTGGGCTTTGACCAAGGGAGCACCGGAGGCATTACAATCAATGATATCCACTTTACCAGACGACTATCAACAATCCTATCTTCGACATATGACGTTAGGACGACGTGTCTTGGCTCTTGCCTATCGTAACCTTGGAAAAAACTCTCCTGCTAATATTGCCAAATGGAAGGCTTCTCGTGATAATGTTGAACAACAGTTGACATTTGCAGGATTACTCGTTATGGATTCTCCATTAAAAGCAGACTCGGCACGTGTTATCAAGGAACTACGGGGTGGTAATCAGAATGTTGTCATGGTAACGGGTGATGCCGTCTTAACTGCGGCGGAGGTGGCTCGTCGTGTGGGCATTGTTGATGCCAGACAAGAGAGCACATATGAGTTGTGTGCCCCAACAAAAGGCGGTGAACGATTTGTATTTCGTCCGCTTGGCCATAATATCACTGGGACAACTGGCAAAGGTGTACACAACGTGGTGTACTTTCCAACGAATCCAAAACTGAAAGCAATGGTTAGACAGAATACGGCAAACTTTTGTATCACTGGAGATGTGTTGACAAAGTTAGCCTATCATGCCGTGGAGAGTGCATCGTCTTCTGAGCAAACCTCATATACAATCGATGACCGAGCCGTCCTTAATCACCCTGCCGCAAGAGATGCTCTATCTGCTTTAGTACCCTTCATATCTGTCTTTGCACGACATGCACCGAGACACAAGGAGGCTGTTATTGCCGCATTTAATGCCTCGGGTTGTCATACATTGATGTGTGGAGATGGTACCAACGATGTCGGGGCATTAAAGAAGGCACATGTTGGCGTATCAATCATATCTGTACCCGATCTTGAGGCCAAACAACGGTCAGCGAATGATGTGATTAGTGCTGCCAAGGCTGAGGAGAAGAAGGAACGGAAAGCAGCAAAGAAGAAAAAAGACGGCAAGTCCACGTCTACCAAAAGCAAGCCCAAGAGGAGTCGATCAGAACGTGTCAACCGTTCTCTTCAGGCACTTGCCGAAGCCGAGGATGAGCTCAACTATGTAAGCCTTGGCAATGCCTCAGTGGCATCTCCATTCACATCTCGTAAGACAAGTGTTCGATGTTGTAAGGATATACTTCAACAGGGACGATGTACATTAGTGACAATGATTCAAATCTACAAGATACTCGGTGTACAATGTCTAGTGAATGCATTAGTTTTAACAACACTTCATCAGAAGGGAGTTAAGCAGGGAGATCGTCAATTAACTGCTGTGGGTGTGGTGGTAGCAATCTTGTTCTTATTCGTCACACGAGGCAAGCCACTACCAAAGTTATCAACACAAAAGCCACCATCATCAGTTTTATGTACGGAAACATTAATATCAATTGCTATTCAATTTGGTATCCATTTCTTGGCAATTATGAGTGTCACATACATCTCTGATGCATATGTTGATCCATACGATCCATCCATTGTACCTGACGGTCCCTTCCATCCGAATACGCTAAACACGGCTACCTTCCTGGTCACGGTTTTATCAACAATCAACGCATTCCTCGTCAACTATAGAGGACGACCATATATGGAAAGTTTATCAGAGAATAAGTTACTCTTCAAAAGTATACAGGGATGTTACTTTGTACTATTTGTTTGTGCAGTAGAAATCTTCCCTCCATTGAATCAATTGATGCAACTCTCTCCTTTGCCAACATCTGGACCACCGACATTCAATGAAGAGGGAAGTAGTATTGGAACAGATGTTGATGATAGTTTTGTTCATGACTTGTTACTTGGAGCTGTCAATTCGGTAGGGTTTCAGGCTATGTTATGTGCTATAATGATTGCAGATACTGCATTAGTTACTCTAGCAGAGAAGTCTATTCGATCTGTGTTTGGTAGTAAGTAGATACGTAAACTGATAGCTAAATAGTAGTTCCTAAAAATGGTTATTCAGTTGTATATGAGTATAAACCAGTAGGAAGTAAAGAAGAAGTGAACACACATCTTGTGCACTAAATTAGAAGAGGGTACTGGCACTGGAGACCGGAGCATACCTATTATCCAATTACTAGTCTAACTTTCTTCTTTTACTTTATCGTATTGTCGGAATAATATCAAATTGTGTAGTTGTATAAAGATGCATACAGGTGACACGCCATACAACCTCATACAACTCTCACATCTATCATTCTATTCCGCCTCACATACCCAAATGTCTTCTGTCATTTTATTCTCTTCCCAAGAGCTATCTCTTTTCATCCTCGGCAGCACCACTACATATAGAATTAAACAACTCTACATGATTAGCAAACAAACTAACTAATCGTGCCACTAAATTCTTATCCACGCCTTTATCAATTGATTTAGGTGCCGGAATTCATCCCGTTTCACATGATTTATTAGCCGATATTTTATTGTCATTTAATTCTGTATTGATGGTATCTAGTATTGTATTTTGACTTTGTATTATTGATTGATATTGTTCTGATGTTATTATTGTATTATTATCTTTGTTTTGATTTAATAATTCGGTTTCTAATGTAAAGTATAATTTTATAATGCTCAATGATTGACGCAATCCTTTTCTTGTTGGAAAGATTAGTAAATCATCGAGAGAATCTTCGATTGATTCTTGTCTATCTTCTATTGATGTTGAATTCATATCTTTGATGTTGAATTCATATCTCTCTAATGTGGTATGTAGATGACTGAGCTAGCAGTCTATATGTCAGTATGTTGTATTTATCTGCCTCTTCGCCACAGTTGGATTAGCAATGCAAACTAATTTGAATGGCCTCAAATGAGGGGTATCCTTGCCTCTTCTCATTATTTCTGATCATATCCTCGTCATTGCAAACACCACATAATATAGTGGCCCTATTGCAATATAAACGATGCGTACTCAACAACAAAAGAAGCAATGTGATATATGCATAATAGGCGCCGGTCCAACAGGCCTTGCCGCTCTATCGGCAATACACGAACCCTACACATTAGATTCAATGACGCCACGACAATTTGAAAGTGCCAACCTAAGTATGAAACGTAATAGTCACAAGAGTAAGAAGGATACGAGTAGGGGTAAGGTTGGACCATCGGATAAGAAAATATGTGTAGTCGATTCGAATTGTGATTGGTTGGGTAGTTGGAAGGATAACTTTTCAAGGTGAGTAGAGTATGGCATATGATATGTGTGTTTTGTATTAGTATTATTTGTGCATATGATATGCACAATAATGCCTTATGCCCACAGTATGTGTGTATGTCATGAGTATGATGACTCATATTGTCATTGTACATCTCTCATGGAATAAACCTTATCAGACTGGGGATTAAGTATCTACGATCACCAGCAATTGCCCATTCCGATCATTTCGATGCAACTGCCTTACTAGCATATGCCGTAGCCAATGACAGGGAAGATGAATTAATTGAAAGTGGATGTGCCGAGATACGAAAGTTACACGGATTAGGACAGACACAGGTCGGATTATGGAAGTTACCATCTACATCGTTATTTGAAGATTTTAATGCAGACTTGGCTAAGAAGTTGGATCATGATTATGTACAAGGGACGGCTGTGGATATTGATGTAACTTGTCATCACAATAATGATGCAACCGACCACGAGGATTGCAAAGAAGGGTATACATTAACATTATCAGACGGTACAGAAATTACATGTAAAGCAGTGGTACTTGCTCTAGGTCCAACGGGAAAGCCGATAGTACCATCAAAGATATGTAACGTGCCAAATGATCAGCTCATACCATGGAATCAAATGAGAGAAAGGCTCATGCCGAAGCATGAGGTAGTTCTTGTGGTTGGTGGTGGTTTAACAGCTGTCCAGGCTGCTCAATATTCGTTACGGCAAGGAAAACGTGTATACTTGTGTTCTAGAAGGCCGTTGGTTGAGCGGTAAGTATCAGTTTATAATTTGTGCATATCATATGTTCCTTTCCCCTCCGACCGTATCTCATTCAACTTATGAACTCATCAACTTTACACAGCCACTTTGACATAGCCGAGTGTTGGTTTGATAAGAGAAGTGCCAATAAGCACATCTCCGATTTCTATCACCTACATCAAGATGAAAGACTTGCGGCTCTTCGTGACGTGAGAGGAGGAGGAAGTGTACCACCCTTGTACATGAATGATATAAGAAAATGGGAAAGGAGTGGACAACTTACAATTGTTAACAATGTTGAACCTCGATATGTATCATCATCTGCAGATATGAGTGGTAAGGCTCTGATATCTTTGGATCAACTTGGTGACGGTGAGGAAAACAAGCAGCGTAAGAAGAAGAATGTGCAGGTAGAAGTTGATTGTGTCATACTTGCATGTGGACTTGAACCAGACTGTCTTAAGAATGAGCTTGTTCGTAAGGTATATGAAAAGTTTCCTATTGATATCGTTGGGGGCTTGCCGAATATATCCGTTGATCTAGAATGGACCAAGAACTTGTTTGTTATTGGTGCCTTGGCAAGTTTAAATGTCGGTCCAGGTAAGTATGAGTTTCTGAATGTCAGTCTTTATATCTGGAGTTGATACTTGTCCATATCTAATCGATCTTCCTTCTTCTCATCTATCAGATGGTGGCAACATTATGGGAGCCCGACGAGCCGCATCAATCGTTGCCAACTCTTTAGAATGTAAAAGCTGGCTCCGTCAAGAAGAAGGCGGTGCCTTGTCTAATCCCTTCGAAGCATTTTGGGATGAATCATCATCGGATGAAGAGAGTGAAGTGGAGTAATCTCTTTTGTAGTACAATGAGTGTCTCTCTGAGTCATGTTGTTTTGTTGATAGTATATGTTAATGTATAGAATGGACAGTGTCAGCTAATAAAAACAGATTAGATTACTTGACTAGGCAATCTCTTCCCAATCCAATCTAGTAATCATAGGATGAATCACAGTCAGTGCCATAGTCATCTTCAATATAGCTTCCACTACCACTCATGATGAACTGTAGAACATTGGGAATCACGATATTCGCCCCACAATTAGCACGGCATTGAACCTTTTCATCTGCAGACATACTCTCGGTATCTCCTCGTTCACTTACTTTGACTTTCCACAAAGCAAGCTCAAGTAAAGATGACGCATCGGTTAGGAAACGACATTCTGGCTCATATGATATCAACTTTGAATGAATTAGATGAAATTGCTTCTCCCAGTAGGTATACCAGTCCCTGAGAGAGGGAATCTTTTCGATGAGATCTTTGATTTCCGTGTGCCACTTCCTCACAATAATAGTATCATCAAGAACTGAAACGATTTGAATGTTACCCGAGGACTACTAGCTTTCCACCAACCACTCAATGGACCGATAAGCTCCTCACATAGTACTCGCCAATCTACATTGGTTCGATCAGAAAAGAACTTCTGCTGTATCATATTGAGATGACGGGTGAGTTCTTGTGATGATTGGGTGAGTGTTTCCATCATTGCATCCCAATACTCAAAGAACGACCCCATCCCATCCTGCCAAGTTTCAGCAGGGTAGAAGTCTTCTACCAGTATGAAATGTTTCGACTCGAACTAATGCACAAATCGTCAACTCTTTGGAGGTCTTTTGCCAATCGATATGCTGATCTTGGAATGACCCTTGTTTGATACCGAGTAGTCTCTGCGAGATATCTAAAGGTACCCCATGTCGACACAAAGTTTCAATCATACCATCCCAATCCAAGGCGGAACCTTCTTTCATATGACTATTAACGAGAAGCTGTACAACCTCTAGTGGCGAGTCAATCCAGATAGCATACAATAATGGGACACTACCCCATTCATCTTTGGTCGTAAGACTTTGGGGTTGATATTCAAGAACTAACTTGATCATTGCAATGTTTGGTTTTACTGAACAGGCCAGAATGTGAAGAGGAGTCATCCCTAAACTATCTCGAGTCACACCGGCGGATGATCCATTCAGTTCTTTGCGTAGACCTTCTAGTGATTCAATCGGTTGGTAGGATTGGTAGTAGCACAGTTTATGGACAACCAATCCAGTACCATCAAACCTGCTTTTCAATCCATTCACGATCCCTTCCGTAGAACCGAACAGCCTCATGAGATCATGACATCCACTATCAAAGCAGGCGGGTGTTTTTGTATCGAAAGCTACATTACGTAATGACTTGCAATCCTCAAATATCGTCTTTTTCATACCAGGCATCATATCCTCTCCCCGACTATACTTATGCTTCTCAATGGTAAAGCTCCCTTGCAGCTCAATAGATACCAAATGTTTGCATGAACTAAAGGCACTCCCTCCAATAACTTGTACTGACGACGGGATTTGGATACTTGATATTCCACTATAACTAAATGCAGTAGGAAACAATTTCTTTAATCCGTCACCAATAACCGCCTTCTTCATATTGGAGCAGCTTCCGAAAGCACCCCTTCCCATCTTTTTTATGGTAGACGGCACATAAATTGACTTTAGATTGCAGTTATAGAATGCACTTTGCCCCACCTCCAGTAGACCCTCACATAACTCGACTTCTTCCAAACTCCTAATATGGCCCAATGATAACACTCGAGGGAATTTTGAACTCTTTATGGCATCGTTATCCCTAAGTGCCTCCTTTTCAATCTTCTCGATACCTTCAGTGAGCACATCGTTTCCAATGGGCAATGTGGAAACGAATAACCTTTGATACTTTGTACAGTTGAGGGTATAGTAATACTTTTCAATTCAGTACAACCCCAGAATGTATACCCATCAATCTTCTCAATGCCTTCGCAAAGTTCAACTCCTTCTAATTTTTCACATCTTGAGAATGCGCATCCTTTACAACTTTGCAAGACGATGGTATGCGTATAAATTTCAACGATTTACAACTTTCGAATGCATCTTTCTCAATCACCTCTACCCCCTCGCATATATCCACCTCAGCCAAGTGAGAACAGCCCTTGAAAGCTTCTTTACCAATTGTTTTTACTGATGAAATATCGATTCGAAGTTGAGTGATATTTCTCGGGATATCTTCAGGTTGCTGCCCAGTATATACGAAGTAACACGAGATATTTCATTATCACTACCACTTGCAATTGCAGAGGAAGGGCGTTTCCCATTTTCATTCTCCATATGTTGTTTGTACTTTCTGTATAAAAAAGCACGTGATATGTTCGTTTTTGTGATTGTAATACAGAGAGCGATGACCGAACGATGCCAGATATTTGTGGTGGAAAATTTTACAATATAACACTTACTATAATATTGTGTTGGTTGTGCGTGGTGTTGTGTTTGTCTAGAGAGGTGTACCTTAATTTTTATGCATATGATGTGCACTTTGTTTTTATAAGATTCCTGTCAAGACATAGACGTGATTAAAAACACACCGATGAGGGATGTGGTGCTGCGACCTTTGTCCAATGAGGAAAGAGAAATAGAGTGTGGGTGATAATGCAATAGAGATATCAAAGATCATATAAGCGTAGTCATATCTCTTCACTCACTCATAAACTTGAAATTTGTTGAAGTGAAGTTTCATTTGGTAGATATTAAGTTTCGACATAAAGAGTGTTCTTATTCTTTTCTTTGTACTGCTTTGTATTATAAGTTTGTGCTGCAAAAGATTTGGAACCATCAAAACAACTCTATATCACGTGTATGATTAAATTAATACACTGTGTAATACTCGTATCAGTATTAATATCTTCAAAAGCTAAATCACTTATCCCATACAATAATATTATTGCAATGGCATAGCCCTACATACTAAGTTACGTACGTTGCAGAGATTATAGTAAGCAGCTCAGTGATTTAATATCGTACTTATATAAAAGCAATCAATAGAAAGGTAGGTTTACGGTTACGTTTATAGGCATTACACGAAAAGCGATAGATACACATCTTGTGGGCAAAATTAGATTTAGATAAGTATTATCACAGATCATAGAGGCAAGCTACGAATCTACTGTGAACACAGTTGTGCACCTCTATTTCACTAATTATTACGCCTCTAGAGTGAGGTATACTTTTGATATATTGAGTATCTAAGATCTTGATATAATATATTAACATGGGTAATTGCAAATCATCAAACTCAAACGCTGATGTAGTAGTAGTTCAAGGATCTCCAATACGAAATCATGAACGGCAATGGTCTGATAGAGGAAGAGTACCAGCCAATAATCGCAGTACACTCCAAAGTATGGCACGTGTCGGCAGCCGAGTATTCAAACAAACTAGTTTGGATGCTGATATCGAAGCAGCGGGCACTTCACACTCTCAAAACAATGATATGTTTAGCAATGGAAACAAGCAACAACAACAAGTAAAGAGAACAACATTAACAGAACACAAGGCATCAACATATGAACATGTACATGAAATGGTGCAAGAGAGTATCGATAGTATACATCATCAACAAACATCCAAAGCAAAAGCAGGACGAGTCGGATTAACCAATCTTGGCAATACATGCTTTATGAATAGCAGTTTGCAATGTCTATCCAACACGATACCATTATCAGATTATGTATTAGGATATGATTATAGAAGTGAGATTAATCATGATAACTTCCTTGGTACACAGGGACAATTGGTATCATCGTATGCAGAATTGATTAAACATTTATGGTTAGGTTCCAACGCATCATACAATCCATCATTTTTTAAAAACATATTGAGTAAATTTTCTCCACAATTTGAGGGATATGAACAGCAAGATTCACAAGAACTGCTTGCCTACTTATTAGATGGTATACATGAAGATTTGAATCGAGTGAAGAAGAAACCATATATTGAAGAGAAAGATTGTGATGGTACGAATGATGAAGGTGATGCAATAACTAGTTGGTCTAATTATCTACAACGGAATCAAAGTATTATAGTTGATATGTTCCAAGGTCAATTGAGGAGTACGATATCATGTCGTAATAATCAACAATGCAAACAACAATCCAATGGTAGTACAGACGGATGTGGTCATATCAATGTCAAGTTTGATCCCTTCATGTATCTATCACTTCCAATATCAGACAATTGCAACACGTTAGATGATTGTTTAGATTTATATTGTGAAGAAGAACTACTAGTAGGCGATGAACAATGGTACTGCCCAAAGTGTAAAACACACGTCAATGCAACGAAGAAGATTGATCTATTCATGTTACCACCTATATTAATCATCCATCTTAAGAGATTCAAGGTATCATCCTACGGTGGTAATCGTAGTAAGATTACTAAATCTATACAATATCCATTAAATGATTGGAATTTATCAAAACAAAAGAAGAGTAGTAGTGGTATATATCCATTATATGATTGTTATGCTATATCACAACATCATGGTAGTGTGGGTTATGGACATTATACGGCACATGCTAAGAATCGATTTGATGGTATGTGGTATAACTTTAATGATTCGATTGTGAATGGTCCGGTTAGTCCGAAAAGTGAAGGGTTGGGTAGTGGTAGTTCGGCATATTGTCTATTCTATAATCGTGTTGAGAGGGTAGATTCATATAGAGGCGGTAGTAAAATGAATGGCGGAAAGAAGTGTATAGAGAAGAAGACTGTTATACGACGTCAGAGTATATCCCGACCTGAATTGTGGCCACATTTGCAGAGAGAAAAGGTTACTGAATGGAAGTCTGTTCGGGTAAATGATTATGTGTGGAAGGATGATGATAATGAGGAAGAGGTACGGGCTGGACTTGGAAGAGTTACCGAGTAAGCGGTGGGTATAACTCTAGTAATCTTATCACTATCTTAACGTATAACATCTAATCTAATAAATACTTGCAATTCTCATCATCTGCAGCGGCTTTGTCCCTCTGATCACTTCTAATTTCGTCAAGATATGCTTGATGATACCTTAGAGCTGTTGCATAATCATCTTTTGTTGCGTGTCCATCCATGAACATCTCTTTGACTGCCGACAGAGAGTCAGATTGTCCACCCATTGCTGCAATCATGAAGTGCTTCAATGCCCTATCCATATTTCCTGAACTCTCCTCCGAAACACCTAAGTTATGCCTTGCCATTACATCCCCTCTTATTGCTGCTAACCCCCAGTAGTACCGAGCCTTCTTCATATCCTTTTCTACTACTGTACTATTCAAGTAAGTATTGCCAATATTATGATAAGATTTGGCGTGCCCGAGTTCTCCTGCCTTATGCCAGAGTTTCAAAGCTTTGGCCATGTTTTGAGGTAATCCATATTGTCCATGGGCATAGAAACTTCCCATATTGTAGATTGCTACGGCATCATTCAACTCCACACGTTTCTTATATCCTTCGATCAACTCCTTATCTGTGTCGGGTGCTGGAGCTCTACAGAATGGGCACAATTGATCGACAGTCAATTCTTCATGTGCATACATACATCCACTGCATATAACTTTCCCACAACACTCTTGATATGTATGTCCCGAACCAAGTACTGGCATACATAAGAAGCATATAGGACAATCTTCTAATCGTGGAGGTTGTTTAAATAGTTCTTCATCTGACAATGGTAAGATGTTATTATCAATAATACTCATAGAATCAAATAAACTAACAGTCCCAGTATGATTGTTATCTGATTCATTATTAATAGCAGGAGGAGACTGTACTACCTCTCGATTATTATGAACACATGATGTGCACCTTCTTTGACATTCAGCTCCTAATTTCCATTGCTTTTTGCTAAACTTATCCTTTGGTAGATCTTGATGACATGCGGCACAAAACTTCATTATTGATACGATTTATGATGGTATGGTAATGATTGGTTATTAATAATTGATATATGAAGTACCTTTACTATCTCAATTCGATAATTTTTTGATGGTGCACGTGATGTGCACAATTAATAATCTCCAAATAATACGAGTAGCGCTGTAGTGATACGAGATTTGACTCGATAAGACGCACACCTACTACTGCTATATATACCCCTCTCTCTAATATATTCGGCAATACTTTGGTGTTGTTGACTTATGTACTTAATACTTTGCATTGTTGATTTTGTTTGTTGAGTCGGGCTATTTCTTAGGTATAATATTACTAAGGAACAGCCGGATAATATCTACGGTGTCTAATTACAATTCAATACAACGCCATATCATATACGCCATCTATCCATGCAGAAATATAGAGCGAAGTGACGGCATATTACTTAGATATAGTACCCTTCTTATGAAATTAGAAATTCCATACGTCGATTGATAT
>Ga0214480_100723_pt1 | contig 16136 bp, 17 predicted proteins | sample M1_20Mar14CPVII9_3_FD_165042 | JGI IMG/M metagenome (GOLD analysis project Ga0214480, IMG submission 165042) | Marine eukaryotic communities from Monterey Bay, California, United States - M1_20Mar14CPVII9sort6BwellE17 | ecosystem: Environmental > Aquatic > Marine > Unclassified | place: USA... | reverse complement strand
GCCGGCGTGAAACTGATATATTGTTTTTACGGGCGAATATAGATTGTGCCAATCAAGTTGTTGTAGGACATTAGGACACAACATCTGTACCATTCATATCGAGTTGAGGAAGAGTGGTGGTGGAGGTCTGGCATACCAATAGTACAACAAAAAGATAAGTTTTGACGTTCTCTCGATAGTGGCACTTTCAAGGCTCTGTCATTGATATTGACTGAGTAGCAACAATTTTACAAAGAAGTACACATCTTTATACTTGTGCACTATTTTTTGATACGCTATTTACTGCCTCCTTTGTTGGATAGTAGAGTGCGTCGTATCTTCTTGTGGTATATATAGAATAAAGGTATTGGCCATCGACTTAAGTGGCGAGTATATCTTAGTGTTATACATATAATAATATGAGCACGTCTGATAAAATTTGTAGTGATGGTGCATCAAAATCAAATGATGATGTATGTGAGATAAACGATAAGTTACACAATATGAGCACAGATGATAATAAAGGTGTATCGATATGTGCTAATTGTGACAAAGAGGATAGTAGTGATAATATGAACACGTGCAATAAGTGTATGATGGTAAAGTACTGCAACGCCGCATGTAAAAAGAAGCATCGATCAAAACATAAGAAACAATGTGAGAGACGAGTAGCTGAATTGCATGATATAGAACTATTCAAACAACCACCACCACAACATGGAGATTGCCCAATTTGCTTTATACGTTTACCAACACGAAAATCGGGATATAGATATATGACGTGTTGTGGAAAAGAGATATGCAGCGGATGTCTCTATGCACCTCTGTATGATAATCAGGGGAATGAAGTTGATAATAAAAAGTGTCCTTTTTGCAGAGTTCCAACACCTACTTCAAAAGAGGAGATGCTTGAAAGGGAAAAGAAAAGAATGGAGGCAGGTGATGCCATTGCAATCTACAATGTAGGAATTTACTATGCTGATGGGTTAATCGGACCACGGAATTATACCAAGGCATTAGAACTTTGGCATAGGTCAGGGGAGCTTGGTTATGCTGCAGCATATACAAACACTGGATTTGTTTATCAACGAGGTAGAGGGGTAGAGAGAGATGAAAAGAAAGCTGTATACTATTGTGAGCTCGCTGCGATTAGAGGATGTAATATTGCAAGGTATAATCTAGGTATTGAGGAAGAGAATGCAGGCAATATGGAGAGAGCTCTCAAGCACCATATGATTGCAGTAAAAGATGGGGATAACGACTCTTTGACGCAGATACAACTATTCTACTCAAATGGGCAAGCATCAAAAGAAGACTACACAAATGCATTGCAATTCTATCAAGCATACTTGAGTGAGATTAAGAGTAGACAGAGGGATGAAGCAGCTGTAGCTGACGAGGATTATCGTTATTATTAGAATTGGAAGGAGACGAATCAGCTCGAATTGTACAGATACAGTAAAAGTAGAAGGGATGAGGAATGTTGTTTGTGGCATCGGTGACGTGCCAAGTTATCATCACGAAGGTCGGTTGGGATTGGGATTAGACATGGATCAGATTAAAGGTTAGTATTACTCAAATACGTCACATTGTTACCAGATTGGTTACAGCGGTGTGCGGTGGTAGACATCAGTATCTGCGAGGGACTAGTGCAAAGATCAATAAACCTAGTCCAAGTGATGATGCCTCTTTGAAAGTAGAAGTAGGGGTGGCAATAGTAAAAGTTAAGAAGTGAGAATGAGGGGTTACCGTGTCTTGCACAAAACTAGTCTGACCGTCACCCCTAAATTTCTTGCTTCGAGACTGGAGGATACCCTAAAGGATACCCAATATGCCTCGCTCTCCTCCCCTTTTTTCACTAATTTTATTGGCTATGAGGGTCGGAGACAACTTTTTGTCATTCTTTGCAACCTCAACTTTTGCGCAAGTTGTGCGTGTATGCTTATTGTCGTAGAACTTCATCTCATGAATTAATCAATCAATATACATTCATCCGTACAAACAATATATCATTTTTATTGCCGAGAATGGCGGCACTTCGAGTTGTTTGGTAGCAAATAAAAGTTCGACAGTAAGAGCGATGGTATTTAGAACAAGAGACAAGGTAGTACGAGCAAATATAATATATGATATAGAAATTCAACCTTCAAGAGCTACATTGCTCATTACACTTCAATATAATACATGACGATCACTGCAAGGGTATATTAATATGATACAAGAGCACCCAAACCAAGCTCAACGATGCCGAAGATTAGCGGCTATGCATGCATACGACAGAAGAGATTTACATCGTTAAGTTGGTTGAATCCCAAGAAGCTGAGGAAGTTGCTGATGATTATCCATAGTATCAGGTGTGGCAAAGAAGAAGACTAAGAGGCTTTTGAAAAGGGCAGTAATGGAGTCATCTGCATTCAGGTCTCATCATAGAAGAGTCTACAAACTCACTTCTAGAAGAAGATAGAATGAAGTTGGAAAAGTTGAATCATGTCGTGTGAAGTGATCAGTAGTGACCCACTCCAAGATATTGGAATCATTGGTCTTGGATTCGCTGCTGTGGAGATGATTACTACAAGCCACGGAGGTTGCTAGATAGAAAGTGGAGTATTATAGCTGGGTTGTCATCCAGATGTACCTTGCTATCAACCTTCAATAGCATCTGCTTCCCCTATCAAAGATGGTATCGATACTAGCGGCTAAAAGAGAGGAAAGAGAAATAATAGAATAACTTGATGAGGAATTATGGCAAGGGTGAATGAGCTTAGTGATGCCACACAACATGGCATTATTGGTGTGACTTATCGGAGAGGAGTCAAAAAGGCTATTCAATACTCGGAGCAAGGAGTAATGGACAAGGATTATATTGCCATTGAAGAAGAAAAAGGCAATATCGGAAGAGCACTGAAACACTAATTTTCAAGAGGACACATAAGTAGATACATCTAATCATCCGCAGGAGGCCATGCAACACTCTCTGATGATTTTAAGGAAATAAGACCTACTCCATCTGGCTATCGCTGCAATCTCTCCTTAACATCGAGCATCAATACAATGATGATGAGGAGGAGCCATGTGCACCACGAAACTTACTATAGAAGTCGTTACCACAACTGATAATGATACGATAATAGTCATGTGTGTAGGAGACTCGAACCTAAGAATGATCCCGTATCCACACAGTCTCTGACCGCTTTTCAAGCTACTAGTGCACAACGTTGATGTAGTCCCAAACAATGGACGTGTTGTATCTTTTCTCAAAATACTCCACGTTCACCACAACTATGTTCCCACAGTGTCAAGGATCATTTGTCTATTGAAGAGAGTAAGTGTCAGATCTGTAAGTCTCTACGAGCAAGATTGATGGGCTATATCTCATTTACATATCTAAGTATTAGGCATCTGGTTGCGATTGACTAATGACTAATCGATTTGAGCAAAGAGATCCGAGAGCGTCACGAAAGGTGCTTTAGTGGCCTCCACCTCCTCAGCAGAGAGATCCGTCCGTACGATATGAAGAACGTGATTATGGAGAGTATGTAACCAACTTACGTCGAGGTCAAGATAATAATATAATGATCCACGATCATCATCATCAATGCCACCAAACTCCAATCATTACAAGAAGAGAAGTTATCAATACGGCTTTAATGGTTAAGAACTTTAAGGGTTTAAGTAATCGATTATTCGATATCGATGAAAGTTTAAAGAAGGTGGCTAATGTTTTCCCTAGCGAGGATGAGATGGAAAGTTTGGAGAGGTAGGTGTAGGGCGGGGGTTTGTGGGGTACAAGCAAGCTGAAGGCTATGTGGTCTTGAGTACTGGGCAATTTAAGATATCCTAAGGAGTAGTTTAAGCCATGTCTAACGAAGAAGGTAGAAACAGCAGTGCTAATTTATATCTCTGTTAAGAAGATGTTATTCAGGCGTTCTAACCTTCCCCGCTTGCTCGTCGCCTAATTGTACACGTAGGTGCTCATGTTCAATGTAAGCGAATGAATATTTTCGACTTGTAGATTGATCTGGGCCGTGGTAGGATGAGCGGCTTGTTCAGACTTCATCTGTGTCATGGTCCTCAACTGTGCCATCTCGGATTCCATCTCCTTGATACGATGGTAAACAAGCAACAAAATGGCACATTCGATAACAAACTTCACGATAGCCAATTCCGCAGCAGCACACTTGTTCATCCAATTGTTGGAATCGTCACAATCAATAACGGTGGATGCAGCAGTGACAATGCCAATGGACAGTAAGAGCAGTGACAGAGGCAGAATGTAGCACCAGCACATAATTGGAATCATTTTTTGGAGTTTGAAGTTGTGCTGACAAATATGGGGAATTTATTGAAGAGACAGAAAAAGAATGTTAGCGTAGCACAACAACAGATGACGATACAAACTATGAGAATAACACACACATGAGACGTACTTACTAGGTCTCTTTAAGAAAGTAGGGAGAATTTCGAAATTGCTTGATTTTTGTGTTGAGTATCCTCCAATGCTTTATGTGAGTCACACTTAGTTCAGCATTTTATCTATTACCGCTGTTGTCATGATGGTAATAAGTACACAAGGTTATATAGTGGCAGTGTTAGTTCATTTTAATAACATTTGAGATGCTGTTGCTGATCTCTTGGTAGTTTTAACAACTAACTTACCATTTATAACTCCCCAAAAGATATATACAGTGTTGTCCCATGATGCCTTTTTTCATTGTCTCTTTCTTTGTTAGTTATTTCACCACCCTAATTAATAATGATAATGATGACTGAATTCCTTCTTTATACATTTGTAGAATTGAAAAGTTTTGTATACTTGCAGTGTTCTTAATGTATACAATTATATTGAAGTATAACAAGTAGGCACAGAAGCGGAAGCGCTCCGTAAATATCAAAACACCCCGGGAGGATGTTAAATTGAAAAAGTTGAATTTCTATATATCATATGATAATATATACAGTTGCTCGTACTATCTGTCTCTTGTTCTAATGATATATCAACACTGCGAATATGTATTATCCTGATGTATCACCGGTAACATGTACGACATATCAAAGATGCCATTGGCCATTTATTCTTCTTTGTGAGTGGTAAATTTTGCACACATGATGTGTTCACTTTAGCTTCCAACTATACCTCAAATAATGACCGCCGCCCCACCGCCGGCGTGAAACTGATATATTGTTTTTACGGGCGAATATAGATTGTGCCAATCAAGTTGTTGTAGGACATTAGGACACAACATCTGTACCATTCATATCGAGTTGAGGAAGAGTGGTGGTGGAGGTTGCAAGATACCTACGATACCTCTCTTGAATTCAATTGCATTGCATACATATGTCACCTCCCCCCACCTCACGCAGCAGCTGGCGAGCTTCTAGAAGTATTCTGTGCTTGTTTAATGTAGTATTAGTTTAGAGTATAGATCGGTTCTAATATTTATTGCAGTGCTTCAATTTGTGATGGTCGAGTGACGCCCATTAGTTGCAGTAGATATGCCGATTTGTCATTTATGTCCACCCCCCACTACAACACATCTTAGCCTAGCCGTCGTTTCTCTTTACTGATGTTTCCTCTACTTACTTATCCACTGACAAACAATTTCGGTATACAATCCTAACAGTGTCGTGTAAGAAGAAGGCAGTTTATTGGCATGGCAGTAATGATGAGGAGAAGATTTTCCACCACTAACCTCTTCCCATCTACAGCCTCATTATCGATATGAACAGTACACAGATCTAACATAACAATGATAGTAATTAGACTATAATAAGCAACCTATACCATGGCAATCAAGCGTCTCTCTCGTCACGGCCTTGCAGTCCCAACTAACATTGCAAATCCAAATACTAACAGTGGCAACTCTACCATCAGCACTGCCGACAATGTACTATGGTTAAACTCAAAGCAAATTAATAAAGGTATTAAAATAGAATATCAGAATAATGGTAAGGTACAAACTACAACAATCCAACGTCCTACACCTCCTACTTCTAAGAAGTCATTTGCTAGCTTATTTCATATTCAATGTCATTGAATATATGTATAATATCATAGTAATCAGTATAGTATGTGTATATATCAAGAGCTAAGGAGTTGTTACAGCGTTCCAAATTGGGTGGTGGTGGTAATACTGCAATTCAGGAAAAGAATCCGACACACAGAAACTTGCAGGCAGTTGTTGATTCTGAAGAGGTTATCAAAGCATTAGAAGAATTAACTAAAGCCGAGGAAGAGGAGGTTACATTTACCTTACCAGATTCATTGGCAATGAATGTTGCTGATTATATATCCAATGTGCCTGATGCTATGGAAATCATGAGTGATATTAACAACTACACTCACTCTCTTTGCTGAGAAAGCTCTTACCAGCTCCCTTGTTCTTCACTTTTGCTGAGAAACGTCGTATGAGAATAGCTGACAAAAGCTTTCTCAGCACTCTTGTTCCGACTTTTTGGCGTCCGATGCAGAAGAGGATTGGCAGCAAATTTACATGAATATGTTGAATGGGGTAAGAATAATGTACATGATTTATTGAGTAGTGCACATGATTGGATTGATACTGTTAAGGTTAATGGTCTTCGTAGAAGTAGTGCTGATGCTAGTACTGAAAAGGATGCAGAGGATACCTCAAGGGATATAAATGAGGATTCAGGAGATGATAAGGCGGCTTGGGTCGATGGGCTTGATGAAGACGAAGACGATGAGGAAGATATCAAGTTGACGAGTACAATCAAGAGGAGAAGTTTGCCCGATGTTAGCACCACTCAACAGCAGGAGAACAAATCTGTCGTCTCGGATTCTCATATCAAGCAGTATGAAAGAATACATTCAAGTCATCTGAACAGAAATCTAGCCCACCAAGTGGTGATGAGAATGAGCAGATAGTAGATGTTAAAGAAGTGGTCAATAAGATTCCTACTGCCAAAGCTAAGCTTGCTATGTACAAAGCCATCTCTAGTCATCATTAAAAGAAGCAGCATGCTCATCATCAATATAAGAAGGAGAAGGCTTCTGCAACTGAGAAGAAGGCAGTATCTCTTGCTGCTTCCTCAGCAACCAAACAAGCAGTTTCAAGCTATACACTTGAGACTGCTCTTCAAGTTTTGACGTGTATGATGATAGTGTTGACAGTTGTCATCTATGATCCAAAAGAAGATAATTCAACTTCCTCTACACTGACGAGATCAAGTGGGAAGCAACACACTTTAAACGCATACGAACTATCATGACAAACGCATTGAGGAGGTTGCATCCTGAACGGTTCAACCCAAAGGCATCCGAGTTTGTCTTTGTTCTTGCCTCGAATGATTATCCTCAGTACAAGTTTGAACAGAACAATATGACAAGGTCAGTAACTCCCAGCATGATTGTAAGTCCCTCCATCCAAATGGTAAGTGCTACCATAATCATCAAGGCAAGTCATGTGTGTCGAATGACTTCCCTCCCATTTTACAACTTGGATCTGTGTTCAAGAATCCAGTTGTGCCCAGTACTATTGTCATGCCGCTACCCGAGAGGAATCATCTTCCATGCTTTCATCAATGGCTTGAGCATGGATCTGTATGCAAGCTATTGAAACCCAAGGCAAAGGGTACCATAATCCTCAAGGGATTGAATTTGGGAATCAGAGTGGAAGGAATTTATACCTTCGAAGAAATGCAGTACACGTTGCGGCCATGAGTGGATCAATCAATATTGTCAAGTTTATAGTTGATCAACTTTCTGAGAATCTTACTTCCCAGGACATTATTTGGCGTGGTACAAGAAGAATACTGATGCAACAAAGGCATTACGAGAATGTCGTCTCTTGTAGGAAGAAGAAGGCAGTTATTGGCAAGGAAGATTTGACACCACAAACCTTTTCTCCCCCATCATTATCATCATCAATAGGCAGCATCCCTCATATGTTTGTAGGGTGGTTGGGGAATGTCTTGCTCTAAAACAGGCAGGTTCCAAATGACAGACATTCAGGCCACCACTGAATGAGGCATGAGCTATGCCATGAGGTGATGACTGGTGTTCACAAGAATGTTGATTACTACGAAGATAGTTTCGAGATGGATTAGTTGGAATCTATCCAACATGTTCATCCAATCTCTCTTCCTTATGTTTGCAAAGACAGTGAAAGGACGACGATGGCAGGGTACAAAATGGCTCGTCTTGGAGAAAGTAAAGAAGTCGCAGTTGGTACGATATGGCAAGCCCAACAATGCCTAGTTTACGGCGGAGATGGCACAAGTTTGGGTGCCTCTTGCAGCCAAGATGAGGAGCTTGCATTACTAATGAAGAAGAGTGGATGTATGTGTGTTGGGTCTCTAGGGAGTTCATATTACTAAACACCTTTCCTAATTGTTGTATCAAAGTTTTATTAATCAATTATAGAATAAGCCTCTTATATATATATATCACACATCGTCATGACGTATGACAAAAGCAACACCGGTTACAACAAGCCTTCAAAATGCTCCTCTTTCTATTCTCTCTCCCCGTATACACATACATTTAATCACATCTATCAACTTGTAATGACACATGACACGCTTCAAGCATTCAAATTGACACTTCCACTACCCTGAGTATAGATATTCGTTTGGTAGTTGTTATTGATAATAGTTGGTTGAGATGGTTGCGTAATTGATGAAGCAACAACCGCTTCTTCTTCCTCATCCTCCTCTGCTTCTGCAGCAGTAGCGTAGTTGGACTTGTTATATTGAAGAGATTATTTGGTACATGAGAATGGACACAATAGGCAACAATCAATGGCAACAGCACATGCACATACATACCTTTTCCTTAATGAGGTCGGCAACAAATTGATGAAAAGTGGCATCATTTCCATACTTCTCAAATAGTTCTGTCGGCGACAACGATTCATGGATGCACGGATGAGCTAAAAGCTTCGGAGGGTTACCAACTTCATCATACCCTCTCTTTCTACCAGCTGTCTTGGCCACCCTAACCCTTTTCTCATCAGCCTGTATATGTTTAAGAAGAATGAGCAAAAAGTGGATATATACATGAGATGTGAATATAAACAGCTCTGCAGTTGTAAATAGACAATAAACTATTGAATACTTACAGCTGCAGCTCCCTCTTCTTCTTCAGCAGCAGCCTTGGCAGCGGCCTCACGCTTCTCTAACACCCTCTCCCATATGGGCCTAACCTCTTCACGTAATACATGAATGTTTTTGTTCTTTTTCCCTACGCTAGCAGAGATACCAAGTGAGGCTGCTAGATCTCTCATGCTTGGACGGAACTCCTCCCCCGTTTCCGGATCGACACATGGTCTGGTCACTATTATATTATGAAAGAAATTGTTGAGTTATTGGGTATACCGAAAAGCATATTCTCGACAAACAAATAACTTACATTTACACTTTTCAAGATCAAATTCATAGGTAGGAAAAGGTTTCACGTATGATACTTTCTTCCCCTTTTGCTTTTGCTTTGGCTTTGAATGGATTGGTGGCATAGTTATATTGGTGGATGACGTAGGAAGTCTCTCTTCTTCATTGCAAAGCAATCGACCCCCAGTGTTTTAGTAAGTGAGAGAGTCAGTTCAGATTTTCCACGTTACCGTTTATCGCTAAGGACCGTTGTATCGCTCAATTGCCGCGCGCCCCAACAGCGACATTTTTTCAACTGACAAATCATTTAGCTTGCATTAAGGTACAATAGCCGCTGCAAAACGCCACGCTTCTATTACTTTGTGGCCTGCTTTACCACATACAACGTTTATAATTTACTGAAGATCATCATCACGTATCGTTAACGACTCTCCACGCTACCCCCATCAACAACAATCGAATAATATACTCTACTCACACATAGTATATCCTTATCAAATTTAAATTCTTGCAGAATATCATGTCAACTTCGGTAGAATCAGCAACGAAGAAGATAGCAGTTGCCAATAATCACCAAAAGCCAAAGAAGTTAATTGAAAAAGATACCAATACCTGCGTTGATGATGGAGATGGAGTTACAATTGATAATTTTGAGAAGTTGAAACGTAAGTGATATTTTTACAAATTAATGGTTGGTTATTATGACCGATTATAATTAACCCACTTATATGAATGAACATATCCTTACTCACCAATCTCTTAATATCTCTATCTACTATAGAGCGATCAAAGAAAGACGAATTAGATTTGTGGGGTGCCTTTTTACGTCGTGGCATGTCTCCCTGGAACAAGACCACAGAAGATATGAGAGTTGAATTGAGGCCTGTTATGATTGCAGAGGCTAAGGAACGGGATAGGAAAGCTGCACATGAGGCGAAGGAACGGGCTAGGAAAGCTGCACACGCTGCGGACAGGAAGAGGCGTCGACATGCTGCAAAAGCCAAAAAGGCCGAGCAGAAGAGGAAGGAAGAAGAGGCTGCTGCTACTTCATCATCATCAACAACACAACCAACTATTATCTACAACAGCTACCAAACGAACATCTATATTCAGGGCAGTGGAAGTGTCAATGTGAATGCTTGAAGCGTGTCATATGTAATTGGAAGTTGATAGATGTGATTAAATATATGTGTATGCAGGGAGAGAGAATAGAAAGAGGAGCAATGTTTTGAAGGCTTGTAACCGGTGTTGCTTTTGTCATACGTCATGACGATGTGTGATATATATAAGAGGCTTATTCTTTATCATTAATTAAAACAATACTTAGTTTGATACAACAATATTTAGCGTTTCTCTGCTGTACTTTAGTAATATAATATTATGGGTTCGTTCTAATCTTCTTGTCTACACTTTCGAGGCACTATACTAAGTAAGGATGAATGTGACGACGTCGTATCATGATTTCTACTACTTTTGTCTACTCGGTTGATAGTATCGTCATACATCTAAACATTCATCTAATTGAGTGTTCATTCAAGGTCATCATGATAGGCTGCCAACTCTCATCGAATAGATCAAATACTTGAGTTCTGATACAGCGTTTTCTCATCAGCTTATATCAGAATGATCTTCTGAGGAGGCGATTCATTGCTACCTTGCAACCTAACGATAGTGTGAAGTTTATAGCACTTTACAAACTTAACTGAAACTATTCTAAAAAGTAAATGATTAAGTAGATATTACCCCTTTCTACCCAACATTTCCATCCACAAATTCCCAAGATGGGAAATCTCCATGTAATGCTGCTGTTGTTATATCATCAACAACTGATATCAATCCCGTACTACCGCAATCAGCAGTATCTTCAATTGACAACGGTATTTCATTGATATTCAAATTGTTGGAATCATTTACTTGATGTTGATATGGCAAAGGTTCGTAATCACCACCATCATTATCTTTCACAACATCTTCCGATATTTCACTGTCATCCTTATCTGTAAACAGTACTTCCAATAATTCCAATCCGCTGTGAAAAGTTTTATTGTTTAGTGTACATAAGTTGTGCATATAGATCACATTATAACTCAAACAAATATACTCACAAGGATAAGTCTAAAAACTCTGGAGCCGTAGCTAATATTACATGTTCGGCAACATCGTCAGGAAATGATCCAAAGGACTCGACGATGTTGCCCTTCTTGGTATACGAATTGTTATATTGTTGTTGCTGCTGCTGCTGCTGCTGCTGGTGTTGGTGTTGGTGTTGGTGCTCGTTCAACACTTGTATTGTAGACATAGAAGTATTTGTACCATTCGATGCTCCACCATAATAGCTGCACAGTGGGAAGGGCTGCAGTATCGACGACCAAAGAACCTGCCATTGCAACACTGGTTCACGCAATATTGAAGAATTTGAGTACATTGAACTATTATCAAATAGTGGTGGATGCAATATACTACTCTCCATGTAGATTTTGTTTTTCTTGTTCTCGTTGTATTTTCTGGCTTCTGTTGTTATAATATTTTGAAGATAGGATTGTACCTTCTGTCGAGATGGTGGTTCCCCCCCATTATTATTATTAGTTTCAAATTTAACACCAATTAAGTAAAAAGCAGCTTGCAAATCAGTCGATAACTCCCGAGGAGAAGGAAATACAGCACCACCACAGTCTTCTAGATGCTCTAAAAGTATAGAATGCAATAATGTTCGTAAACTACTACATAAGTTTAACCCTCTTCCAATTACGATAATAGTGCTACGGTTTATTAAAGTTGTGTTCCTGCAAAGGTGGTAAAATATGAGATTTGATCCATGTGTGTTGAGGTCCTTGGTACTGAGAATTTTTGTGTTGTCCATCATGGTTGTTATCTCTTCCTTCATCGGTGGTATTTGTAAGAGTATACTACAGAGTGCAGATAATAGTCATCCTGGTTTAATAGTATCAACACACATATCAACACTAGTCGCTCAAGACTATGGCGATTAAACGACTTTTACGAGACGACTTGAGTGCCACTCTCTGCTTCATTTTGTCAACCTAAACTAAGGTGCAAGCTACACTAATACACAATTTCGAATTAATCCTCTAATAAACAATCTAACAAACACAACCAAAGACAGTGGACCCGTTCACAACCATTTAATCATCTATTAATACTATCGCCGCCGCCGCCACCGCATAGCAGTGCACAATATCCAATCGTGAGTAATATCTTATTTTAAAGTTACAGTGCACAGCAGTGCATGCACCCTCTCAATAACTCACCTCTCTTCTCTATATAATATATTATTAATTTATATGGATAGAAATTGTAAGTAATATATGTTGTTCCATTGTATCCGTTTGTGGTGCGGCAGGGTATATGCGCATGTATATACAACGAACTATTGAGCTGACACATAAAACTTATATTTGTGCATATCTTATGCACTTACCACTATTTAGCAGTGGTGCCTCTGTTTGTAGCACATAAATCTCACTTCATAATAGTTATTGTATTCAATATCAAGAGTAAGTTTAAAATTAGTGAGTGTTTCTGTTTGAGACGTTCTGTTTTCATAACTCCTCATTACAATCGACAATAAAACACAGATCAGACGCCATGCCAAACCGCCGTGGGCCAAATGCTAACGTTGTAGCTGTTGATGCAATAGTAGATGCCTATGCCAACGCTACCGAAGAGGATAAGGATGGAATCCTATTCTTACTTCATCGATCAATGGAACCATCGAATACAACGGCAAGAGAACAACTCAAGCAAATCCATGGCATTGGAGTACATTGGAGAACTCCTGGTGTTATTGAACGTTTGAGGGATCGTGTAGCATTTACAGACGCCTTCCGCAGATATGACACAGCACAAGAGGCAGCACAAGCGGCAGCACAAGCTGATAATGGTGCAGGACCTCCACCGGCACAACCCCACCCCCGGCACAACACAACCAGCCACAACAAAACAACCAACAACAACCCCCGGCACAAAACAACCAACCACAGCAAAACAACAACAATGCCGGAGGAGGAAACACTTTCAACTACCATGGCGATTATAACCAAACAACTAACAATTTGACCGTTACTGGTGATTCTACCACTATCAACCTTCCAGGTGCGGGAACGGGAGAGCAGAACCTAAGCGTAAATGGGGAAACAGTTATCAAAAACGGTAAGTAAATATATAATGTAATGTTCACCTTACGTGTATACCTCAAATAAAACGAACTTGCCGCACATCTTAATATTAATAAAACAGGAAAGAACAAGGAGGAGACTGAAAAGAAGGGTAAGTTATTGTATGGTTTAAAGTGTATTTTACATATAACGAACACTGGTCTCCAATCGTTCCCTTTCCCCTTAAAACAATCTCTCAAACCCTTAGGTAAGGAGGAGGAGCAGCAGACGAAGAAGAAGGATGAGGAGGAGAAGAAGAAGGAAGTAATCGATCTCTTGATTAGTAGTAGTGACGAAGAAGACAATACGGGTAAGATTATACGTATATAACTGTATTAATGTGTATGTGACATTAGTTGATGATTGCCCCCCTTTATATTACCTCAATTCTCAACTAATAGGTGACAAGCAGTCAACCACCAAAAGAGGTGTCACTGTCAAGAAAGAAAAGACAGGTAAGATATGCGTATTACTTTTAGATATTGCCCTCCTACTCTTATCTTACTTTCCCTCATTAAATATAATCTCTCAACCCTCAACTAAATAGGTACGAATGATGCCACGAATGGTGCCGCTGTCCAAGTCAAGAAGGAAGGGGAGAAAAAAGCTTCTTCTACTGATCGTATTCATGAGGTAGATGACGAAGGTGATGGGACGGCCAAGGAAAAGCAGAAGGTCAAGGAGGCTGGTGCCTCAGCCCCTGCCGAAGTCGAGGAAGAGGAAGAGGAAGAAACTTCCCCTGATAAGGAACTTGTCGAGGTAGAGGATGATACCAAGAGTGCCGGCAATGCCAAGTCCGGAGGTAAGAATGCTTATAACTTTATATGGATTGGTGCCTACCTCTCTTATCTTACTTTCCTTCTTTAAATATAATCTCTCAACCCTCCACCGTCATCAGAAGGAATGGGAAATGGTGGTTCTCCTGATTCTTCCGCTGGACTTGCTGAAGACGTGTCGAAGCTTAAACTCTCGGATACTTCTGATTCTGGGGGAGAAGGCAAGGAAAACGAAAAGGAGGTCGAGGTGCAGAAGGAGGAAGATTTGGATGAAGAGAAGGGTAAGGATACGTTATATATCTTTATTTGTGTATGTGTGCTATTTGTATTGGCTTAATTAAGTCTTCTGGTATCCAACTCTCAATATCTCATAGTGGAGGAGAATGAAACCTTGAAGGTTGGCTCTGTCACCACCCCAGGTAAAGCCAACGATTCTCATGATGGCATTGACTCGGGTGTTGACTCGGGTGCTCCCAAGGCTGTCGTTGTTGAGGGCGCCATGTCCTTGGATGGTGCCTCAGAAACCCCCGAGAAGAAAGGAATTCCCGTCTCCAAGTCTACCGATTCTCCCCCTTCCTCGTCTTCGTCAGGAAAGGGAACTGGTGGTACCCCTGAATCTACTTCATCCAGTGTACAACTTGTCCTTCCTGAGAAAATGGCCAAGGAAAAGCACAGTTCTTCCAAGGAAATGGTCAAGGAGGAGAAGCAGACCAACAACTCCGTTGTTGGCCTATCCAATGGTGGTCAATTGGCCAATGTATCAAATGAGGGGACCAATGAAAAGAAGAGTGTCCTTGCCAAGCATGTTTCGGGAAACGAGAATAACGATGGCGGCGAGAAGGTAGATGATACTAAAAGTGCCGGTAATGCCAAGCCCGGAGGTAAGACGGATATGCGTATAACTTTATATGGATTGGTGCCTACCTCTCTTATCTTACTTCTTTCCTTGTTTAAATATAATCTCTCAACCCTCAACCGTCATCAGAAGGAATGGGAAATGGTGGTTCCCCTGATTCTGCCGCTGGACTTGCTGGAGTGGAGGAAGTCGTTGCCTTTCAGGACGATAAGGGCAAGAGCTTCCGATCCGTATCTCAAGATGAAAAGCAGGTGGAGGAGGTTGTTGGCCTAGTCAAGAGTGTTCAATCGGCCAATGTATCAAAAGAGGGGACCAATGAGAAGAGTGTCCTTGCCATGCATTCCCCGGGAAAGGAGAACAGTGGCAACTGAGAAGTGTCTTGTGATGACCCACCGTGAATCTAGTTATGAGCTGTTTAGATGAGAGAAACAATTGGTGCTGCCGTCAGAGAATGTTGGATAACGAAGACTCTCTACGTTATTCCTCTGCCAGGCATACAGATGAGTTTACTTGAAGCGAAGAGTCTCGTGTTTTTGGACGAGATAATCTTATTCTTCTGCCAAAGTTATAAACTAAGCACCAAACTTATGTGTATTTGATCACTTACTTGTATACACTTATGGACATAGAGAATGTCAGCCAAATGAGAAAACAATGCAAGCTTATATTAAACCGCTTGATGGCCAAACATTGCCTGAAAGTCGGCAGGAAATCAGGATTTTTGACCAATCTGAGGCAAGAAACCTGCCTACATGGGGCTGTAAAAGTATGATGGAGGGCCCTAGAATCATGCTCAGAGTGTTCATCACCCTGTTATACATGTGAACAATGCCAAACAAGCACTATAGTAGCAAGCCTACATCTCTGAGGTACCACTTGATGGCCAAACATTGCCTGAAAGTCGGCAGGAAATCAGGATTTTTGACCAATCTGAGGCAAGAAACCTGCCTACATGGGGCTGTAAAAGTATGATGGAGGGCCCTAGAATCATGCTCAGAGTGT
>Ga0214480_100722_pt1 | contig 16153 bp, 12 predicted proteins | sample M1_20Mar14CPVII9_3_FD_165042 | JGI IMG/M metagenome (GOLD analysis project Ga0214480, IMG submission 165042) | Marine eukaryotic communities from Monterey Bay, California, United States - M1_20Mar14CPVII9sort6BwellE17 | ecosystem: Environmental > Aquatic > Marine > Unclassified | place: USA... | reverse complement strand
TAGACAATTCAGCAAGTATTTGAGAATGATAGTACGACGAGTGATGTATAGTTATGTGTTGTTGTTTGGAATGGCAGCATAGATTGAGATTATTGAGATAGTAGAGAATAGTATGAATCAGCAGCAGCTAGTTGGGGTATATAGATAGAAGTTGTAACTTCTCTTGTTAGTTGAATCAACACCCGTAACTACACAGCTAAATGGTATTCTATAACTATTGATCCACTCTTCCACTCTTGTTAAACAACTAACATTTACAATGTCCTCCACAAACTTAAATATCTCCTTATAAGGAATTAAGAATGCTTCAGCCGATTGTAATACATTCCTACTAGTAACAACTAAGTTTGCTTGTATTGATGGTTTCATAATCGTAGGCACAGCAACTAATGCAGAAACTGCAACCCATATTCATATTCCCCAACCCCACAACCATGACAAATACTTCCGGGATGATATTAGGTCAAAACATACAGACTACTGAAACCCTATAAGAAAGACCCTATTTAGCAATCTCGCATATTTTGTATTGAATTATTAGTGCAATGGCTCGTCCTCCTAAAGGAGTAGTTGTTACTCCTCCTACAGGGATTCTCAGTGCAAATCCTCCAGATTATCCAGGTAGAAATGTTGACTGGAAGCTACAATATTATATTGCAAAAAAAAATATGTTTACATTCTCATTACCAACTCAGTTGACGGAACTGAAAAAAAAAAGCAAAACATTATGCTTGGAAGGTCAAACAATGAATCTGAAGAGGATACATTTCGACGTGCATGGGATATATTAAATTACATAAAAAGTATTACTAATTGGAATACTCTGACTAGAGATGAGTTGTGTTTTCGTTTGATGTCTGCTGCTGATACACGGTATCGTCTTAGAGGCGACTCTGCTGATAAATATGGTCCAAATGGTTATCTTGCATTACGTGCAGTTGGACGTAGATTGCACCGTGCCACATTAACTCAGGTGGCAACTGAACAGCTTACTCAACAAAGAAACATTCGTGGCCGTAGTGCTGAAGAGCATATAAGAGCCGTGGTAAATGTCCCACTTCAACATCAGCATCAGTTATTGAATGAGGCTGGTAACATACAACAAAATGTTAATGATAATACCATCACTGGGTTATTGCGATTCTTCGGTGCAGTCTTCAATATGGATGCATTGAAAAATGATGTACTCGATCCCAATGGTACAGCACAGACTTATGAGAATATAGCTAGAAGAATGCTTCCAAGTTTAGGAGGTCCTACCGCAGGGGTTGATATTCAGCAGGAATTCAACATTTATCCATTACCAGAGGGCTGTGATTTAAGTAATGATGTTTTCTTTTGGAAATTTACCCGAGGGGATCATCACACGAATCATATTGATACAATCAAGTTTCAAAACGTAAAGTCATTAATGTTCTATAATGCCATGGCATGTTTTAAGGGAAGAAATTGTGTGCCATGGGATAAAAAGAATGTTCATGAATTGATAATGGAAATTTTAGGGGAGGAAGGTAGAATTTGGTATATAACCAAAGATGGATATGTTCATACGGCTAACGAAATGGGCTCGTATGATATGATTGAAATACCAAGAGGGCGAATCCTTGCAGAATGTTGTGGTAGCGGTACTGGCGGACATAGTCTAATTCGTGCTTTTGTAAGCAATTTGTAACTTAGATAACAATATCAACAACTAATTTTTACAGTATTTATTATGATGGATTCACATGCTTGATGTAAGACAATAAACCATTGAGAAAATCACGAATACGGTTGTTTGTTATCCAATTCGGTATATTATCAAAATTTACATTATCAAGTAGTGTTGGATCCTTCTCATAGATTGCATGGGGAAATATCTATGAATGAAAAATTGGGGAATAAAGATTAATGCAAATGCAATGAACATGTAATTAGTACCCGTTACAACTGATCGAGGTTTGCAGCATTGATCAGTATTACTTGGGTTGATACCACAATCAGAGTCTGGGAAGGTGCAAATTCCATCGACGGGATTTCCATCAACTGGTTGCTGGTTCGAATCATAGAAGATGAATGGGAAAGTTTCCGATGAACATATATTGTTTGTTGTTGTGGTATCTTCTTGAGCTTTAATTGGTATTAGATGGATGCTGATTAGTATCAATGTTGTAATAAGTAATAACGTTGAGTTATTCTTCATGGTTTAATTGTCATTTGCCTTGCCCCCTACGGATAGTAAATATATTATTTGTAGTGGATATATCTCCATACGATACTGCAATGAAGACACTTGATATCGTAAGATTTGTTGCTAACTTTATTTGATATTAGTGATTTTGTTATTACTAGGAGTATACTGGAATATCAATAGACTGTCCTTGATATGAATGATACTTATCTCTTTGCTCTCCCGCAACCTTCTTGTTTTCAATACTTATTGTTTACTCTTGACCGTACCTCTTCTCTCTCTCTCTATCTCTCTAGAGAGAGAGACTACCCTGTATCCCAGTTATTATAAAAGGCTCCCGATTACTATAATATAGCGATCAAACGAGCCTATGCTGCTATTATTGTGTGGCGGCTATGCAATAGTAATAGCATTGGCGGCGTCTCCTTGGCGAGGTTTGGTTTGGTCAATATATCGATACGCATTCATCGGCGGCGATTTTAAAATAGGTCGTGACTAAACACAAAACATTAACAATTAACACACAACTAACCACCATCTAATAAACTAATGGCACCTAAAAAGAAGAAGAGAAAGTACTCAAGCTCTGTTGCAGCTGCTGCTCGGGATGCATTGTATTCATCGTCATCCGATTCTTCCGAGGAAGATGAGTCTGATTCTGACGATGAGTCCGACCAACCATCATCATCATCCTCTGAAGAGGATGAACCAATAAGAAAGAAGAAGAAAGTTAGTGCATCATCTAAGTCTAATACCACAAGCAAGAAGAGCACCATAAATCATACCACAAATACCAAAGCAAAGTATAGCAGGAGACATTTAAAACCATTATTCGAAAAGGGCGACAAGGTATCTTCAGCATGGTGGAAGGACGAAAAGAGAAGTGGCGAACCACAATGGTATGCGGGTTCAATCAAATCCTATACAGAAGAAGAGACTAATAGTCCCTACGGCCCGACACGGTATTATGATATTGACTTTGATGATGGAGATGAATTAAATGGTGTTGAAGATTATTATGTCTTCCCTGAAGTTGATTATATATTGCAACAGAAGAATGATTTTAAACCAAATTGGATTGGTGTTAAGAATGTACGTGATAAATCTGTGAAGGGGGGTAAGTCATGGGCCTCTGTAGTTGGTTGGTACGTTGCAACTCTTGGTGATGGAAAAGAGAGTGAACATGCTCGTTTATCAGGTAAGTAGGTATAGTAGTTTTGCAGGGGTGTATTGTGCGGTATGTATTGCAAATACTAATGAACACATCTTGTACACAAAATTTTATATACTTTAATTCCTCAGATGCAATGGATGCCTACGACAATCATATTGTACAAACAAAGGGGAAGAAAACCAAGAAATCAGAATTAAATCGACCAAAGAAGTGGGCCTGGTTATTTGCAACATCTGATTCGGAGAGTGAGGAAGATGTTAAGAAAAAGAAACGAAAGAGGAGCAAGAAAAAGAAGAAGAAGAAAGAGGAGGAACCAAGGTGAGCATATTTGATTATATTAATAACCCGCTTCTTCTCTAAACCAATAATATAATATCTATTCTTGTATAAATTCACAGTATCCGTAAGAAGGTTAAGTCAGCGTTCGAGGCTATGGCCCAGCCATCGGCACCACCGCCTCCACCCCCGAAAGCAAAAGAGAAGTCGTCTAAATCTCCACCTCCAACTAAAGGTCTAAAGACTCCAAGCTCAAACTATAAGGGAGTCTCGTACAGTAAGCAAGATAAGAAGTATTTGGCATTAATTGAATACGGTGGTAAACTTCATTCTTTGGGATATTACAAGTTGGAATCGGATGCTGCTTTAGCATATGATAAAGGCAGTATTGTGCTGCTGTCTGATGCAGATTCCCCAAACTTTTCTACCCGACAAGCATACGAAAAAGCAATTCTGGCAGAAGTAGAGGAGACGGACCCATTTTTAGATGTCGAGGAAAGTTATAAAGATGTTGTTAAGAAGGTGGAAGTATATCTATCGAATATATATGCAGGGGAGAAGAAGACATATGATATGGAGATCGAAGATGATGAGGGGGGATCAGATGAGTATTCAGATGAAGATAGTTGTGATGAGGAAATGGAGGAAAAGAAGAAAAGGCAGAGTACATCGATATATACTGGTGTTTATTATAAAAAGGATAGGAAGAGTTGGACATCTAGCATCAAGCATGGGGGTAAGCAGCAAGGGTTGGGAAGTTATACAGTTGAAACAGATGCAGCTATGGCATTTGACGAAGCTGCGAAGATAATGAGGGGTGCTGCTGCTGAGATAAACTTTGCCACCCTCAAAGGCTATGAGAAGGCAAAGAAACATGAATTAGAAAAGACTGGTTTTGGTAGTGATGCTTCTATGTCTTATACATCAATCAAAGCCAAGGTGGCCGAAGTTGTTTGGAAGACTTGCCCAACCGCCACGGTTGATGCCGGCTCAAGCAAGAGGGAGTCAGTTAAGCAACAGAAGAACATCGCCCCAAAGAAGAAGGCTTCCATTTATACTGGTGTCTACTATCACAAACCAACGAAGAAGTGGATCTCTCAAATATATGACAGTACAAACATCCATCTAGGTCGCTACAAAGTCCAGGCGGATGCGGCACTTGCCTTTGATGAAGCTGTGAAGCAATTGAAAGGCCCAACAGCAGAGACCAACTTCTCTTCATTAGAGGATTACGAAAAAGCGAAGAAGCAGGAATTGAGAGAGACTGGTTTGGGTAGTGATGCTGCTTTGTCCTCGGCATCAATCATCTCCAAGATTTCTGATATCGTGTCAAAACATCGCCTAAACACAAAAACAAAGCCTGTTGGTGCAGAAAATCAACAGGAAGACATCGCCCCTAAGAAGAAGTCTTCTGAATATACTGGTTTTACATACTTAAGAGACAGAAATAAGTGGCTCTCTCAAATCACACATGACCGCGGAAAAGTCAATCTAGGCTACTATAATCTCCAGGCGGATGCAGCGCTTGCCTTTGACGAAGCAGTAAAGCAACTGCGGGGTCTAGACGCAAAAACTAACTTCTCTTCATTAGAAGATTATGAAAAGGCAAAGAAGGATGAGTTAGAGAAGACCGCTTTGAGTAGTGACGTTGCTAAGTCCTCGGCGGTGATCAAAGCCAAGGTGACTGACATTGTCCGGAAGACTTGGCCGACTGCCTCAATCCATGACAGTGGCTCAAACAAGAGGGAGAAGGTCAATGTAGAAAAGCAACAAGCTGTCACCCCTAAGAAGAAGACTTCTAATTATGTTGGTGTTTCATATCATAAATCAAAGAAGAAGTGGGTCTCTCAAATCACACATAACAACGGAACGATCAAATTAGGTTACTTTAAGCTTCAAGCAGACGCGGCATTTGCCTTTGACGAAGCAGTAAAGCAACTGCGGGGCAGTACAGCGAAGACTAATTTCTCTTCGTTAGAAGATTATGAAATAGCAAAGAAGCAGGAATTCAAAGAGACAGGTCTGAGTAGTGCTGCTGCTAAATCCTCAGCAGCAATAATCTCCAAGATTTCTGATATCGTGTCAAAACATCGCCTAAACTCAACAACAAAGCCGACTGGAAACAAGACTTCTCCTGCTCATCAACAAAGCAAACATTCGGATTATATTGGTGTCACCTACAATAACAGTACACAAGCATTTGAAGCAGATATCAAACACGGTCGTAGGAAGCATCATGTTGGACATTGGCATCTTCAATCAGATGCCGCCCTTGCCTATGACGAGGCTTTCAAGTTACTGAACGGAGAAGATTGTAGCAGTGTGAACTTTGCATCAGATCAATCATATCTAGATGCCAGGTCAAATGAAATAAGCAAGTTGTTTGGGTCTTCCGTAACTATTGAGCCAATATCATCAATCACAACCGAGATAAAGAGGCAGTTATCAAAGATCCCAAGCCCTGAATTAGATGCCCTGAATGATGCCATGGCTGCCAAATGGTCACGATATCTACCGTCTGTGACTGGGAATGACTTTATGGCTTTATACCAACAAAGTATGGGCAAGCTGTTGGGCATGACTACTACACAACAGAGTGAGCAGCAAAGTACCTCAACATCGATAGTATCTGATAATGCCGTTACTGAATGCGCAAAAGATACAGAAGTGCCTGAGGGTGGGTTCAAACCGATTTCAGATAGTGGACCAAAGGATATGAAGTCGTCTCAACCTCAACCTGAAGTTCAAGACGAGTCAGATGACGAGGCTTCTCTCTTTAGTGGGGGAGATATGGAAGAAGAAGAAGAAACAACAGATGCAGTAGTAAACACAAGTGACAAGGTCAAGGCGGGAGCTCAATCTGTATTGAACGATAATACTTCCTCATCTGCAATCAAACGAAAAGAGTCAGACTTAATCAAGGAGTTACCGATCGGCTGCCCTGTAATGTGGAACATGAATGACGACTCTTTCAACTGTGGAACAGTTAGCTCCAAACCAACCAAAGGCAAGCAGTACGAAGTCGTGGACAAAGAGAAGTCAAACAGCAAACTGGTTCCTGGGGAATCACTTTCATTTGGTATCGATTGTCCAGTGTATGTTGCTTCATCTTGTGAAGACAAGTCACCTTTATTGCAAGGAAAAGTTTTGACGTATACAAACAAGTCTTACACCATCCTCATTAACAAGGAAGGGAATCAGATCCAAGTCATGACGGGTGTTACTCAAGATCGTGTCTCATTTAGAAGAGTGGAGGAGGAAGTAGAATCGTCTGCAGCTCAACCTTACAACATCGCGGTTGCCTCGGAGCTTAATGATAATATTCAGAAGAAGACACCACCCTCTCAACAGCCTCAAGTAGAGAAGCCAAGATATGATAACGACAACTCCACAATTACTAGCTTAGATTCGGCACAAGCATCTTCTCGGCGTCAACTTGCTACTGGCAGTATCCCACGTAAACAAGGTGACAGTGTTGATTGTCGTATCTACTTTCCTCATTGGTTGATACCAGATACTGCGTCAAGGCAGCGCTTGTTTTGTGAGTATCCTACATCAGTTGTGTATCGTTCTTTATAGCATCGGCTCATGCTCACACTAACTACTCCTTGTTCACCTTTTCAGCTCATCTTGTCGATACAAACAATATCATGAGTCTACAACAAATTGGCATGAAAACGAACTGCTCATTGCGTCTCATAGATGATGTTACAAAACATAATCCACATGTTCTAATACAAACGAAACAAGGCAAGTATGCCATTGATGATATGAGAAAGGCTGCCAGTGATTTGGAAGATGCTCTCTTGGAATACATTCGTCACGATGGATCTCAAGGACGATTGTTCTATGATTTAGCTTGGAAGTGCAAGCTTCTTCATCCACGAGGGGGTGCCGGCTCGTTCACTGTGCAACAACGCAATCCTTTTAGCCCAAACAAACTAATGGGATGGGTGAATATTGTCAAACTACCCAGTATTGGAGAGGGCAATCGGAAGCAGTATCATAGTATGTTTGTGATAGCGAAGAGATCTGGCGTATTAAGAAAAGTTAGCCAAGAGACTGGTTGTCAATTCAATATATGTAGCAATGAGGCCAAGGTGCCGACACACCTCTGTGCCCCGTACATCTGGGTAGTTGGTAGTCAGCCTGGGAGAGTTGATCGGGCTGTAGAGATATTACAAGAGTCGATACAACAACACATGCGAGAATGTAGGTGTCGTTTGTGAGTAACGACAGGTAACGACCTCTCCTCACAGCATATGTACATACACTTGAGAGTAGATTTAACCTTAACAAATCTATCCAGTGACGACTTGTTTCATTTAAACCTTTCTTTACCACTACTTAAGCCTATTCCAAAGGTATAACAAGCACTCCTCTCTTTTTATTGTTGTTGTGGTTCCCCATTACTCTACTACTCGTTTGTCCACAAGTAACATTATTGCATTACTGATTTGATGTTCTTCATTGTATCACACAACACTTTGCCAACATACCTTCTTTATCCCAAGTCTCTGCCGTGTATCCGAGTACTGCAGCTGCCTGCCTTTCATCTTCATTTAAGTCTGCCCAGTATCTAATTACATAATCCCCCAAGAGATACGATCATAAACATTAACGAGTGTGAGATACGATACACAGATAAATGCACACACTACACACAGCAAAGTATATCTTACTCATCGCAGCATTTTGGTTCTGTTATTCGAATAGAGATGAAATGAAAGGAAGAGTATGTAAGTAGAAAGTTGATGCATAAGTTGTGTCCATAAGATGTGTTCGTCATAAGTCATATCAGACATCGCTTATATCGAGACCCATCACATATTTTATTTACCTTTATCACTATCCCACATCTTCTTTGTGTAGCCTAGCTTTGTGGCTGCGTCCTTTGCTTCCTCTGGAAGTTCCTGTATATAAGACAGTATATATGGAAAAATGATGGAGTAGTTAGCCATCAATTAAACAAGATAAACAAGAACCCGTCATTGCAATAAAATAAATGATATTTATATGAATATTCTAAAGATACAACACCTACCTTCCAATCATAGTCCTCTTTTATTTTAATAGAGAGAAGATAGGAACCTTTGTTAGTACACATTGCAAAGGGACAAGTAAAGGAAATGGATCCAAATAAAGTAGCCAAATCGCAGAACACTTATTGTAAGAAATACTAACGCGGACTTACCATATTTCGCCGCCATCTCTATTGGTTTATTAACTTATACTAGATGTGAAGTATGTTAAGCATAATATTATACAATGTAGTTAGCGCATGGTTCTCATGCATTGTTGCTCTGTACCTATTGCCACCAAAGCATTTTTTTTCTCTCACGATAAAGTTTCAATATATGTAAATGAAGTTTCAGAATGGAGAAGTTTCATTGTTTTAGTTAATAATTTGCAATGTTTGGATTTGATCGGCGGCGGTATAGGCTAGCTTACCAGCGGACTGATCGGTGTGCGATATAGAGGATAATAAACATATTTTATTGTAACGGCGGGGGCATTAGAAGAGAAGAGCAAGGTTCAATATACACAAAGACTTTTTCAACCGCCAACTGTCAACTAAACTACCCCAACCAAATTATATATAACGATGGTATTAACAGATAAACAACGCAGTGATTTACACGCGGGTATACACGAATATCTTCTATCACGAGGTTCAAAATTTGCACAATGTGCCGAGGAATTGGCAAAAGCTGATCCAGAATCATGTGGTGGTACATCAAAAGAAGATAATAAGAAAAGTACTACAGGAGCACCCATACTTGAAAAGAAATGGACAGCAGTACCAAGATTACAACGTAGAGTATTAGAATTGGAACGTCAAATTGCTACGAATGCTAAGATACATGCTCATCGTAGTGGAGGCGGTGATGGTGGAGGTACAACTGGAGGTGGTTTACCAGGACGAGAAAGACGAATGTTACCTCGACCACCAGCCGTACATACATTGCAATCACATTCGGCTGTGGTAACAACTGTATCTATCCATCCGGTATATACCATGGCAGCTAGTGGTAGTGAAGATGGTACCATGTAAGTAAAAAAGTTTTGCATTGTCTCTTTATCTCTGGATGTTGCACAACAACTTACACTTCACTTTCATTATTATAGAAAATTATGGGATCATGAATCTGGTGAATACCTAAGAACATTAAAAGGACATACCAATGTAATAACATGTGTTGATTTTAGTCCCAAGGGTGGATACTTGGCATCATCATCCACAGATTTAAGTATAAAAATATGGGACGTACAGGAATATAAATGTGTTCGAACATTACGTGGTCATGATCATACTATATCTGCTGTTCGATTTGTTCCGCCTAGTATTGGAGCGTTGTATTTAGAAAAGAGTGATAATAGCAGTAATGCTCCAGGTGCAGAGGCTGCGGCGGGTGGAGCAATGGGAGGGGTTGATCCCTCAGTTGCAGGGTCCAAGTTTTTAGTATCAGCGTCAAGAGATCAAACAGTTAAATTCTGGGATATAGAAACAGGATTTTGTGATAATACAATTTCTGATCATGGAGATTGGGTAAGATGTATTGCAGTACGTCCTGCTAGTGTTGCCACTTCTTCTTCTGCTGCTCAAAATGTTAAAAATGGAGATGGTACGGCTGGTAGTGAAGAGGCAGCGGGCGGTGGGGGAGAGGGGGCTACATCATCATCTCCAGTGTCATCTCTTGCCCTTGTGGCTACATCAGGCAATGATAGAACTATTTATGTATACAATGCCCATGATAAACGAGAGAAGGTATGCGAGCTTCGTGGTCATGACCATGTAGTAGAATCGTTATCCTTCCTTTGTTCATCACTATTACCTCAAAAGGGAACGACATCGAAACCACCTAGTTCCTCAGCCGCCGCAAGTGGAGTGTCATCATCATGGGACTATTTGGCAAGTGGATCAAGAGATCGTTCTGTACGTTTATGGTCGATTGCAGGTGGAGGATCATGTCTAATGACTTTCCGTGCTCATGAGAATTGGGTTAGAGGAGTGCTTGTTCATCCATCTGGGAATCACATTTTGAGTTGTGGAGATGATCGTAGTATTAGAGTATTTGATATCAAATCAAATAGATGTTTACGAACAATCGAGGATGCACATCCACACTTTGTTACTTCATTGGCTATGCATCATACCTTGCCTATATTGGTATCAGGCAGTGTAGATCACACAATTAAGTGCTGGCAATTGGATTAGATATACTTGTGTTTTGTGTTTAATATTTAGTGAATGAGATAGATGATGTCATTACTTAGGAGACCAAATATACTTCTACTGATCTACGATTGATTTGGAATAATTATATGTCCTAATTAGATGATATGCAAACTGTATCAAACTCATCTTCGCACATGATGCCTGAGTTTCTTATTGTTCCGGCACAACACTTGGAGAAGTACAACACCATGAGTAAGAATCAATGATGGAATCAGGTATAACTTAGTCCGACAATGCATACAAAACTCACCTTGCTTTCACCACCCGGGAAAGTACTGCAGCCTGATCCTCCACACCGACCACAGGACTTATCACAGCAAATTCCATCACTTAGGATTCCTGATCAAATGTAGACAGAGCATCCAGAGTTTAGTTCAGCATGTGGCACAATAGATAAAGCAAAATATTATCAATACTAGGCTATTTCACTCACCATTATGGCAGCCTCGTTTAGTAGCCATTGGAGATTTACATTCCACCAAGTCGTCCAATTCTAGATCATGTTATTTCCCCATAAGCATTTCACGGCTATATGCATGTTCATCCATATAGTCATCAAGTGCTATCTCATACTTTTGTATCTGTTTCATCATATCTCGTGTCATTCCTTCTCTTGTTATTTTGTCTTGACACCAGGCATTAGCAGATCTAATGATACTTTGCATCTCATCTTCATTCTCAAGGACATATTCTGTAACATTGATTAGATCATCTAATGTTGCTGGTACATAATGAACCCATGGCTTAAGTTCCTTGTAAAAATACTCCGCATACCAGGGGTCGATCTATGAAAAGAGGATAGAAAAGTATTAGTGAACTTTATCATACTTTCATTCAAGTCTTAGCAACCTCTATGTTTATGAGCTTACCTTAATGACAACGCTGTTAGTACACAGCAGCTTCGGGAAACGAGAACTGAGAAAGATAAGAAGTTAGCATTTCATGTAATCATCATAAGATGAATCAAAAGTATAGTAGTGGACATAACATACCTCCAGTTGTTTCCATCAATGTCAATGATAGCTTTGTACTCATTAAAATCATCAAACTTTATCGGTTCTTTCACAATGGTTGTGTTCATAAGCTCTTCCTCCCGATCTCTCCATTGTGGGCTGAATCGAACAAAAGCAGCATCAATCAGATGAGGAAATTCCATGCTCAATTCAACTAACTGTCCTCGTGGAATGTCGCTACACATACGGAATAGAGAGATATGAATAGAGAGAAATGAACATAAGATATGAACAAAGATGTGAGCTCTACATAAGTACATAGATATGCATAACACAAGATAATCCTTTTCTTACCTCAACTTATTTCTTGGATACGATTTATCAGATGTCGTAGAACCACGCCATACAGCTTTGTGAATCTTCTTAGACCATGTATACTCTTTAGCTAGTTTACTGAATGCATCATCCCAGCTAGAATGAGTTTCATCTCTGTAATCTAACCACATCTGATATGTTGGAACACCAATTGCATGACACCACCATTCATCTTGATTGTATCTAGGTGCAGGCATCGCCCATGAATGACGAGGGTAGTTCAATGTTTCCTTTTCATGTGGAACATCACATGCATGATTATCTCCATTCATAAAAAGAATCGGAAGCGAAGAATATGAATAATTTGTCAAGCTCAATCCAGTATTGATCATATCAACAAACGTCTTTAACCTTTTGTAACCCCCAACATCACCACTCCCATATATATCTAACATTTCTTTGATGGGACGCCTGCATAAAAGCTTCCCGTTTGTTAGCACGAAGGGCGCGATATTATCAAATGCATGATCCTTTGTAAACTGTTGATTAGGATCTGATATGTTTATTTGTCTCATTGTTATGTTGATATAATCAGATACAAATTGGTTGTTATTGCCTGTCCTCTTCTCCCAAGCAACCAGTAGCTGGTTTTTATAATTTGTATTAGTTTGCAATAAACTAATACATCCTGCTAAGATGATAGTAGACCAACTAAGGATTCGTTTCCACCACAGGAACATTTGCATCATTATTATCCCTGGCTATATCTATATATCTATCTATTTTGAGCTATGCATAACTTATAATATTGCAAATTGCTCCCATGAATGAGAGGTCCACCAGTTCTATATTATACAACTCTTATGTATATCTTAAACCTATAAAACCATGATAAATACTCCAACGCCAACTAAATACTATCGATTCGTCCTCTGCCCTGCAAAGCTCGTCAGTCTCAAGAGGTTGGTACTTAGAATATGGATAGGTGTCTTCCCACTACGTACCAACCTAAACGAGTATCGCTAAGAAGTTGGGGCTATTACACTCTATTACATATGCAAGGTTTGTATAGTTATAGTGTGCCAGTATATCAGTATTTAATGGTCTATCGATTAGTATAGTTTGGTAGCAGGGTGGTGGAAATTTAATACATAAACTACATTTTGCCTTCAGCAAGTTGGGTGGTAAACATAGCTACTATATACAAAAGAGGTTTCGTATACATATAACAAAGCCAGTATATCAGTTTTTAACTGCCTATTGATTAGTAGTTGTTTGGTAGTGGTGTAAGTATTAATTTGCAGAGAGCAGTAGTGCGAGAAAAGATAAGTAAATAATTATGCCCAAAATATTCAGTAAGAGTAAGAAGAAGAATGGTCTGAATGACGATCCACAACACGATGATAGTATGACAATAATATCAAGTGCAAGTATGGGTGGATCGTCAGTATCTGATCGTATAATGGGTAGAATGAAGATTAATCTGAGTTCATCTTTTGCAAGTAACGATAGTGGTGGTGGTGGGAAGAGAAGGAGCTTATCAAGAAGTCAATCTACAGGAAGACGTCGTTTCAATTCAAGTGCTCCCAATTTAGACGATCCATTTGGATTAGATGATACTAGTACAGTCTCTGGTGGTACCGGGGGTGGTAAAAGTAAGAGAGGGAGTTTGTTATCAAGGAGTCAATCGGCACGAAGATTTAGATCATCCGATAAGTCTTCAAGTAGTAAAAAAGGTGGTGGTGTATCCTCAGTTGGTGTGCCTTCCATGGAGGACATGGACTCCTCTGAATCAATGGCATTAAAAGGACAAAGTATGGGAAGACGTAGAAGTTCTAGATCAGTGGCTTCAGGTGCTGGTTCAAATAGAAGATTGGGTGGTAGTAATCGAAGTTTGAGTAATCGAAGTTTAGGATCATCGGATATTAATACTGTTGAATACACATTAGCACAATTACGAGCCATGAATGAAGATGAATTACAAAGAGTTATGATAAATACCGGTGTATCCCAAGAGGATATAAACAATACAATTCAAGGTGCATCTAACGGTTCCAAAGACATCACAAAAGAGTTGGTTGCATTATTTGTTAATTCGGGATATGTCAAGTTGGTTGCCAAGCCTACTACGAGTTCACCTGTCGATTCACCTTCCAATACAACCACCACCATACCACAAGCTGTAGTGAGTGAACAACGATCACAAGGTGCACCAGCCAAAGATGAAGATAAGATGGCAAGAAAGACAAAGTTGGACAAGATTGCCGAGTTAAAAACGGCTAATAGTCTAATGAAGCGTGAGAATAAGTCACTGAAAAAGACGGTAAAGAAGTTATTAGGTCAGTTGACTGATGCAGTGAAGGAAAAGAGTGAGCTGCAGAGTAAGTTGGATGAGGCAGCAGCAGCTGCTGCTGCTGCAAAGGAGGAGGTAGATGATGGTGAGGCTGATACCGAAAACAAGGCCATATCCTCAGCATTAGATAAGGAGGCCAATGAACCTTTAAGAAAGTCATCTCTAAGTGCCATTGATGAGACTAATACAAAGTATGATACCAAATCCTCTCAAGGTTCATCCTCAGAACAAGATGATGGAGGGATTGTCCCCGCATACATTGTGCCACACAATACAACCACATCCTCATCACGTCGAACGTCTGATTTAGATGAATCAATTGATGATTCACTCCGATCGGAGAATCAAACTACAACTGCATCATCCAAACAATCGATAAGTTCTGACAAGTCTGCATCCAATACAATTACATATCTCAAACGAAAGTTAAAGAAGCTCAAATCAAGCAGCGAGAATACAGAGTTTAGATTAAAGGCCGAGATTGATATACTGACTAAAGAAGTGGATGGATTGCAACGTGAATTAGGCTTGACATTGGAATCATTAGACTCTTCTAAGAAGCGTGCAAGTAATCTCAAAGTAGAGCTACGTACTGCCTCATCTAAGGTGAATGATTTAACAAGAGAAGCCGAGGCTAGAGATCAATTGATTGATACTTTTAGTGGTATATTATTACAAAAGGTTGGGTTGGAAAGTTTAACAGCTGCAGAAGAGGCTGCAGAAGAGGAGAAGGACAGTGACAGTGAGGTGTGATGAAAATGAGGAGATACCAACAGAAGAGGACTCGGGAGTCTAGTAGTAAGACGGGTGTGGTGAATATTAATTTTAAATAAATCACTTTATATATATTAAATGCAAAGTAGTGAATCTAGAGCGAAATTCAGCTACATAGTGACCCTCTACGACGAACCTGTGCTTTCCAAGTATATCGACATAAGACTCTACCTGATATCGATATCGATCAAATCTAAAGCTCACTATTTCGATGACCGGTATCCGTCCATCTTTAGCTCAAATAAAGCCTCAAATTTTTAACGCCGCCTCTACTCACAACATATGTTGACGATATATGACGACTCCGTCCCAACGCTATAACTCTACTGTTGCTAGGTATGATGATGACCACATCATTCGACCCAACGCTCATGCGTTGCATTGCAATTGCAATAGCCTCTCATACTATTCATAATTTATTGCAACACCAGCAGCAACTCATAATATACATCCTCGCCATCTATTCATCCTAACATATCTCATACTATTACTAATACTACTATAATGAAAATCACGTTAGCCACTACCATCGTTGTATCATCGTTAACATTCATCTGTGGTCATGAACATGGAGGAAGTACCCGCCATCGTCGTCTTTCCAAAGGAAGCAAGGCTGGAGATATGTCTTTGTCTATGCCTGACAGAGATGTTGATCTTCCAGCTAAAGCGAGGAAGCTTCACCTAACGGATACTCATCATCGTCTTGCCAAAGGAAGCAAGGCTGAAGATATGTCTTTGTCTATGCCTGACAGAGATGTTGATCTTCCAGATGCTAAAGCGAGGAAGCTTCACCTAACGGATACTCATCATCGTCTTGCCAAAGGAAGCAAGGCTGAAGATATGTCTTTGTCTATGCCTGACAGAGATGTTGATCTTCCAGATGCTAAAGCGAGGAAGC
>Ga0214480_100720_pt1 | contig 16177 bp, 14 predicted proteins | sample M1_20Mar14CPVII9_3_FD_165042 | JGI IMG/M metagenome (GOLD analysis project Ga0214480, IMG submission 165042) | Marine eukaryotic communities from Monterey Bay, California, United States - M1_20Mar14CPVII9sort6BwellE17 | ecosystem: Environmental > Aquatic > Marine > Unclassified | place: USA... | reverse complement strand
ACAACAAGCATCAATTCGATGAAAGGTTAGGGTTAGACTTTGCTCAAGATTGTGTTAGTGTTAATAAAATACACACCTTGCGTGGATTACATGGTGATTATCGTACATGGAAGTTAATCCATTGTCCATATGGTAGTGTATTGGCATGTATCATTGATTTAAATCCAGATTCGGAAACATACTTTCAAAGTAAGATGGTGCAAATCAATGATAAGAATAGGAATATGTTGTTAGTACCGCCGGGATTTGGTAATAGCTTCCTTGTCCTTGAGGATCATACAGTATACTCGTATAAGAAGACTACGTACTTTCGTCCTGGTGGTGAGTTTACTTTACATCCAAATTATGTATGGCCAAAGGATGGACAACACATACTTAGCCAAAGAGATATGAATGCTCCAAAGGGACGAGTTGAGTTTGAGGAAGCAATGAAATTACGATCTGATCTAGAAAACAATCCATTCCTAATGATGCCACTGGATATAGAATAGATTATATGTATTAAATTTACAAGTGTGAAGTGCATTAGCTTTAGTTTTGTTCGTCCATCTCATCACAGATTGCACATATACAAATCATGAGACAAGGATCTATGCCAGGACAAATTGTAAGGCGATACGAATTGAAATTAGTCTCCCACGTCCCTCCTTCCATCAATGTTGCTGGTATACCATGTCTCTTAACTAACCGCTTCTTTGGCCACATACCACCCGCACGTGTTATGACAAGCTCTGGACTACCTCCACGCTTTCCATCCAAGTAGACTTCTTGCGACATTGAAAATGGTACCCTTTGAACTTCACAATAAGTATACAAACTAGCTCCCTCATACTGCTGATTTGAAGGTCTCTGACCGGGAAATCGAGGGTTTGGAACATATATCTTAAAAGTCTGTCCAGCAAACTCAAACTTTCGTAAACATACAGCTACCATTTGTCCACGACCATCGACGAGCGTCATTTGATCACGCATAGCCCATACTTTCCCTTTCATCTTTAGACCATTACCAAAAGGAGCCCCGTTATCATATTTAATAGAGAAGTCATCTCCAGACCATGAAAAGAGCTTCTCTTTGACATTATTCTCGTTGGTCCAGCAGTAGACGGTCCTCCGCCGACATGAGATCCGAGAGGTTTAAAGTTCTTATCTGTTTGAATGTGTGTAACGTTGTAATTATCTGCAACTGGAAGTGATTCTGTGCAGCCCATATGAATGTGATTTGTTGTAGCTGTGTATTGTGTTGGCTGGTTATTTATGAGCTTCTTCCAACCAAGAAATAGGTAAGTCGTGAGGTATGGTCTTGTTCGTTCGTAAAAAATACCGAAGATACCAACATCTCTTAATTACTGCTGTGAGTGATGTATACACGGCCAAAGTCCTTTCATATCTACAGGGTGCAGTAAAGCAATTGGCACCTCAATGGAGATGAAGGAGAAGGATACCAAAACATTCGATATCGGTATCCTTTTTTTCTCTCTCCATAATCTCATAGGTATGATCTTCCTCGGCTCCCCCATCTTTGTACTTAACTAATTCCACACCCAATCCCTATAATTAACCAACTAATCTATTAATAATTGATCTGTTTGTAAATACGTCCACCGCACCTGATGTTACCGTGAAGTGAACCTCATTCCCCAAAAGTTGCACAACTTTATGTCATACCCATTAATTAAACGTCCAATCCACTAGCCCCATTATCCTTTAGTAATGCAAGTCTTTCATTCATTTCTCTCTGCACTGCATGACTAACACATTCACCTCCCTTATGAATAGGCAATGTACATCCAGGATGACTACAACCAGTTATCTTTCTCTTCTTCTCCTTCGGAGATCGAGATGCCTCTAATGCAGGATCATATGCACCATGTCTTTTACATAATCCATGCTTCTTTGCAACATTCGTACATCCTTCTATACTGCATAATGTAACATGTGCCCCGTGCTTTCTACAAACTCCTCCATTAATAGCGAAACTGGTACAACCGATGGTTGTACATACCTTACGAAATCTCTTACGCTTTGTGGTACCATCTTTATTTTTGGCAGTAGTAGCATTTTTAATTTGTGACTTTCGTATGTAGTTAATACGACGTTTGGCATGATTAATCTCTGCTGATTTACTTTGTATACTTTGTTGCAATTGTTGTAGTTGAGTTTCAAGTTGGGTGATGTGATTTTCCATTGTTGATAGTGCACATGGTTCTATGCTCAGAGGTATCGACGCCTCCGCCGTCACTGGAGCCGCCGGTGGTACACCTATCGGTTCAATATTATTACTATTAGTAGACATCTTAGTTTGCATATACATGAAGAAGGAAGCATAGTATGAGAGCCGCCCCGCAATAAAAATCTCAAGCCCAATGACCGGTGTATCGCCAAAATTATTTAACGATTTGTTGTATTGTTTGGGTACGTGCCGCCATTACATACGTGCTGTGCTTTACCGCTGTCGGTGATACATTCTTGTGCTGCTTTGCAAAGTGCTGGGTGTAGTAGTATTGTGAGGTCAACATATGCCGAACATAAACAACGATAAAATTTTAAGTACATATCTTGTGCACAAAATTTAACACCTCAACATGGAAGAATTAGTAGATAATCATAGCAATGATGAAGGAGGAGATAATAATGACGATGATGAATCATCATCCGACGATGAAGACAATTACGATGAAAGTATCATTTTAGGAATACTTGAAAAGATTAAGAACAACGATCCAACAGTTACCTCTTTAGAATTAGAAGGGTTGGAACTTCATACTTTATTATTGCAATTTGATTATTCAGTCAATGGAGCATCAGACTTCTGTAAAGATGCAGGGGATTGGATTGCTAACAATACACACCTACGTGATTTATCTATTAATATAAATTCCATTCGTCAGGGAATAGCAGCACCATGGGAAACTCATATAGCAAATTATCATACATTTTTGATTGGGGTTGCACGGAACAAATCCATTGCAGAATTGAAGCTGAGAGGATTTGTTAACACGGCATGTAATTCAAATGCAATTGAAGTTCTGGCTCCATTATTTAATAATAAACGAATTTGTAAGGTCTCTATTGACGATTGCTCTGATACGGTCTTAGAGCAACTATCCTGTGTTTTATTTGATGTGTTGACGGATACTTTGAAAGAGCTCAAACTCTATGGGACAAATGAAGATGCAATTAGTGATATTACTACATCAACTTTCATTACTACACTTGGCGGTTTACGCTGCGTCGAGAGGCTTGCCTTGGATTATACTACATTCGATGCTAACGCTTGCCTTGCATTATCAAGCATGCTTGGAAATCCAAACTGTGTTCTGAAAGAGCTCAGTCTCCAAGCCATGAGATTACTGATCGTTGGTTGCTCAACCTTGCAGGTGGTTTGTTAGAAAATAAAGACACGATAGAGTTGTTGGATCTTAGTGGATGTGATAATGTATCCCCTCAGGGATGGGTAAATTTCTTCAATATTTTAAGACCAGCCAAGTTGGGTTCATTATTGTCTACCCTTTACCTAAGCAACAACGATATCAACGATGAAGCAGCTGTTGCATTTTCAAGCGTATTTGCAAATTACAGCAGATTACAACAGTTACATCTCACTGGAATAACGTCAATAACCACATCGGGTTGGCAGTTCTTGGCAGCATTAGTACATAATCGTGACTCTTTACTGCATTACATCAAACTTGAGGACAGCTTTAGTATTACTAATAGTACTAGTTTCGATGACGATGCATTAATTGCTTGGGTTAATGCCTTATTCATTAGCAAGAATACAACATTGAGGTCCTTGATAATTCCTCATGAGGGTATTACTTCTAGGGGTTGGTTAGCTCTTGAAAATCTTGTTTGCAACAAGACAACAATCGATACGCTTTATGATTCCAATCACACGCTAGCTTACATTGCACAAGCTAATGATGGTCCAGGGGAGATTTTCTCCGTGATGAAAAGAATTGTTGAGTTTCAACAACAAAGTTTTGATATGTCAAACAGTCGAAGGTGTCGCCTTGAAGTGGCTCGTCAGAAGATTATTCATTTCTACTTTATGAATGGTGAGGCCAACATGCAAGAACTGATTGATATGGAGATGAATGTAATGGTTCATGCAATTGCAAGGATTGGGAGTCGCGGGGGATGGCAATATACCCCTCAGACGAATGCTTTATTATACCGACTCATACGATCAGTGCCATCTTTGTTTGATGTTTCAAGAAATACAAAGAAGAGAAAGATGGGCGCGAGGGACTGAAGAAAGATCGTCTTATGTTTTTAACATAGGATAGAAAACAACTAAGAGATTCGTATGATACTAAGTAATACTAATAATAACAATAACACACTACTACATTACTATATAGATCTTCTCCTGCTTGTCACACTTTCTACAACAATCAAATCAGCGCCACTTGCCTATACCTACATATGGACCTTCAGTCTGATCTCTCAATCTATTGCCACAAGTAGCCTCCTCCTGACCACCATGAACTCAACGCGCAACACTACATAGAGTGTCAACATCAAGAGGAACTCTCGAGTCACGGTATCCTTTACATCAGTCACTGGTATCCTCATTTTTCTTCATTTGGCGTTAGTAGTGGTCATCGTCATTAGGTGGCTAGTATTCAGCCAATATAGCATTTGGTATACCGTCAGTATTGTCAGTAGATCATCTTTTATCGATCTTTCCAATGATAGAAGTTTGGAGATCGTAACATCGTTATTCGAGAAAGATACCAACAAAGTCCAAGCACAAAATTTGCCTATCAGCCTCTATCTATTGCAATATTGCAAAGATAATATGTCGTCTTCAAACAACAATGACAATGGTGGATTCTACACATCCGACAGAAGAAGAGGATCAGACGAAGCTACTTCATCCGGAATAAGCACCTCACTATTCGGTGGTACAAACTACACCAAAACTACAAAATCAAAATCTACAAACAACTCGCGAGCATCCGAATTAAGTAGTATAGGCTCCAACGGCGATAGATTATTACATCATATAGAAAAACGAGTGTCAAGTGGTAAATCATGTAATACTTCCGAGTTGTTAAATTTGTTAGAAAAGAAGGTCAATGGCAGTAGTAGTGACGATAGAGGAAGAGAGGGTAGATTGTCATCGAGTAGTAAAAGTTGTGGAGGAACTTCTGTAAATGCTACTGCTGCTCAATCAAATGCAGCTCAAGTTAGAGCAAGCAGCAGTGGCAGTATAACATCGGCATCAGTTAGAACTTCATCAGGAAGAGTACGACGTCTATTATTAGAACAAGATGCATCCATGAGCTCCTCAATTGCAACATCTACCAAACCAGTCTTTGCTAATAACAATAATATACAATCACTCTCCTACAATCATATAGACGATGACTATTCAAGATCCTATAATTCAAGTTTGGCAACACATATTACTGCACAAACTACTACAGGTAGTAAGAGTAGTGGACTGTCACGAAGTAAAAGTATAATGGAAGAGGATGAGAGCTTGGCCAGTATAGAAGACAATAATGAGTTGGATGGTAATAGCTTTTTTAGTACTGGGAGTTCACTGCCATCACGAATATCACATATAACCAATACATCAACAAGTACGGCCGGTACAACATTGTCATTGGTAATAGCAACAATCATTCAATCCAATTTCAATTCATTTCAAAAGTGTCAAAGACCATCATCTAAACAACTATTAGGACTACTAGCATTCATATGTCTATTAGTTAATACGATATATAACATGACATCATCAACTTCGTCCTTATTAATGATGAGAAATACGAATATAGCAGAGGTTGAACAGCAGTTGGTGAGAGAAGAAAGGGTGTTTACTATGTGTAATCGTTTAACACCATATCAATACGCTGTCAATCCAACATTACCAAGGTATCAATCAGAAACACAAGAGATATTAGAACCATTCGGTTATGGTGATAAACCAATTGACAAATTCAATACCAACTGGGGTCAACCGCCACTTACTTCTACTTCACAAAAGAAGATACTGTTACTAAGAAATGATGGAAAGTTTGGCCATATCGGTAATCAATTCAATTCAATATTACATGCCTTTGATTATGCCAAAGATTTTCAAATACATATTGGTATCTTTGGACATTCATGGTTTATGGATGTTATACAATCTATGTTTTATGAAACATTACCAATCTATAGTGACATTGAGGATGATGAAGAAGAAGTAGGAGGTAGTAGTAATGGAAAGTTTGACAAATTAGATCAAGAATTATATCAAGACTTTGGTATTATAGTAATACGTAACCAAACACAATTACAATCCTACAATGAAATAATCTACAAGACTGCCGAGGAATTATACTTTTATCATTCATCTAAAGAAAGTTGGAGAATGGATATGTATAATCATATATTAATACTGCGACAACTTTACATGAGATATAATAGAGGGTTGGGTGTGATACATAATGGATTGCAGAGTCAGAATATATGTGATGTTTTGGATATGTTCTTTGAGGATGGTGTTGCTGCGGCTAAGTATAGTGTTAGTAAGTTCGTATGTGTCTTGTGTTCGTCTGGTATGTTGTCTGTTTGTCAAGCTAACCTCTTCTAACCATATCATGTGCACAGTTCATGCCCGATACTTGGATGGGAATGCCGTATGGAGATTAGAACGATTAGCAAGTGCCACAGGCATGACAATTGAGGGAGGAGTGATGCAAATGGGGCCGGCCTATGTCAAGGGTATACTCAAACCACTTAACATGTTAGATCATCCTATAATCTTAATAACCGATGGACAACTAGCCGCTGTTGAACGGGGCTTGTTGAATGATGAGATACTCGGACCGAAGTTAATGGTCTTGTCGGATAAGGATGCATTGGATGGTGCTGATGTTGCCTTGGCTGTCTTGGCTGATGTGTTTATTGGCAATCCGGCTAGTGTTACTTCGGGCTTTATAGCCAGATCAAGAATGGCACTTGGTTATTCTGACAAGTCTACTCAATTGTTCCGAACGTTGAACCCACAGTGAGTAGATGTGAATGTGTGACATGTGTATATGTTGATTATGAAACTTGCATCTGACCATTTGTATGCTACTGTTCCACATTCTTCAGAGAACATAGATGGTCTAGTGTTTGTAATGAAGAGTGTGTCTTTAATCCTTACGTAATGGAACGTTTCGTTTAAGGAACTGAAAGATAATACTAGAGTTCATCTTGTTGGTTACTTCATCATCAATAACATAAGAATCGGAATGGAATCTAATAACATCGGTACTGACTGACTGAAACCCAATATACAAGTACACAGTGTCAGATTGAGGCAGATGGTTATAGAGTAGAGTATACCAATATCCTCTTCTCGGGAAGAGGATGAGAGATAGACACCCATAAGCTGACACTAATAATAAGCTCAAAATAGACAAGCTGTATACCCTAGTTCTGTCGTCCATAGCTAAATACTCAGGGATTGTCATTCTAAATAGCAGTCTATAATATTTACATAGTAACAAGTGATCTATATTTCTATACAAAATGTACACAATCTCCTCCAGACATATCTTCCAAAAACTCGCACCATATGTCCTCAGCCTCAACCTTAAATTAGCACAACGGGATACATTGAAATTGAATGTCAACGTCAACATATCCCACGTATCACAACCAACACCTAATCAAAACCTTTTTACATCGCAGGGTGGATACTGCAAGAGCAATGAATTGCAATTCAAAACAGAGCAGTAATCGCTCGATACCTCATCCATTTAAGCAGCAGTTGCTCTGGATGAACCCCTACCTGATCCATCATTAGTGGCAGTGGTGGCTGGTACCTGGCGTTGACTATTTTGATGATAGTTTGACCACATCTTCTTTGACTCATCTATTTCTTTACTTGGTATCGCTAGCGCTTTCTCTACAGTCTTGCTCTTATCTAGATTTTTCACTGATCGACTACTTAAACTTCTCCTCATTGGCCGTATTGGTGTATCAGCCCATTCGTTAAAGTCATCCTTCTTAGGCATGGTCCTACTCTTTGCAACAATTGCAATCGTTAATCGTAAATTGTAATAAAATAAAGTCGTCGTCTTCAAGAGTGTTATCTTCCGGATGTGATTCTAGCTAGAAATATCGACTGTAGCGTTGTCGACAATTGAAAATGCTTGTCTAGGCTGATAGAGGCGTATATGGTCGTCGTTCCTTTGTATTACTGTCTCCAACGGCACTACTACTGGCAACAAATTTCATGACGTAAGAAATTAGTGACTGCATGCCCAAAAGTAGCTCGAGCAGTGCCTGAAGTGAAGAACATTCTTTCCTCCATCTTACGAACCCGGTATCTCGGGGTCATTTGTCATAATGGCCTTGTAGTACATTGTTGAACTCATAATACGGATCTTTACTATTTGCACTTTAAGTTTAAAGGTTGAATAGCGAGTGTTATTGCATGTAGATATTGTTTGAGTTATTTGTTTGTGTTGAGAACAAACAACCCACTATTGAAGTATTCTCTCTAGTAATATATTCTAGCTTACATCTTGCGAATCCGTTACTCCGGGGTCATACTATCCGTGATATGTCACAAGGCTATATATTTTGCAGGAATATGCATTATTATGCTAGGTGGGGTGAAAGGTTGCATGAATTAGCCAACTGATATTGGGAAGGAGGCCACAAGTACAGCTGCAAAGATGTAGTAAGATCTGTGACTCGTGTTTGATAGTCGGACGCAATGAATGCTCTCTGCCTAACAAGCTTATATCATAACTATAATTATAAGTTCATAAGATGTGACCAATTTTAGCTCATCTCGAGCTCTTGGTAGTTGGAATTGGAAGAGCAATAGAACTGATCAACAATAGACAACAATATCCATTTCATCTACACAAGTTCATTTTCATAAGATGTGTGCTAATTATACCAATCCATAATGTTAAGTATCATTCTAGTCTCTACTACACTAATCCCATACAATCTCCTCTAAAGCTGGACCCTCATACTCTCTCATCGTCAGCTCATCTTCCACGGGCAAGTCCTTGACTCTTCTCATAACTACTACCGGTTCATCTCCTTCCTCCCATCTCGCCTTTATTGACAATGTCCTCCGTATCATTACATCTGATCGTCCATTGGACATTGGCGGTATCACTATGGAACTATAACCATCCTTGCCTACATGTTTTGTACCACCACCAAACCCCACACTCCCACGTGCAGAAGAAGCGGCATCACCAATATCAGCTGGTGGGGACATCTCCGACCATGTAACATACTCATAAATCACAGACTGGCCAAACTCCTTGGCAAGTTTCTTAATAATCTTTCGTGCCCTCTGTCTTTGATTGTATGGATACATTAAGGTAAATCCATCTTCACGGAATTGTGCCAATGAATTATGTGACCATGATGGCCATGCATCAATTGGGGGTGGGGCTAATTGTTCTTGTATAGCATTCCAAAGATCTGAATTGGCAGCTTCATTCATTCCGGAATGAGCACCCTTCTTGCTATTGGATGCCGTGAGCGAGTATAGAACCACGGCAGCTGATGAATTGTATACTGGATCGATGATTGATGGAAGGGGTAATCGCTTCGGTGGCTTGATGTTTCCATCATTCTTGTGGAACAAAAAGTTGTTTAGACCTCCGCCGCCATTCGACTTCTTGGCGGCAGCCTTACTCCGGCTAATTTGCAATTCAATCCAATCAGTATCAGGCATAAGGATAAAGTTTTCATGAAGTGAACTTGATTCACTCAACATGACCTGTGAGGAACCTGCCCATGCCATTTCACTTTCCCCAGCATAATAGAGTGATGAATGTTTATCATCTTGTACTAAACTACCCGTGAATTGGATCTGATCACCATAAAAGTCAACAGTACTCCCTACACCATCACCCATGGCATGTATAACAGCAACATGTACCAATGGCATTAAGAGGAAGGTACATACCAAGAGAACAATCCATTCCTTCTGATTATTGGGTAATAACTCTCCACCATCATGATAACATCTTGATATACTTGTAATAACCTTGCTATATCCTTGTCGTATCATGTTGGCTCCCCGATCAAGCGAGGCACGACGTTCATTATGTTTCTTTTGATAGATATTAATTTGGGATATAGTATCCGCTGATAAGTTGGATGCTTCGGAATGACCAGAAGCATCTCCGGACCTGACACTCCCTCCTTTTCGTTGTCGTGCGGCATTATTCTTGGCTAGTAAGTTGGATAGGAAGGATCTCTCCTCTTCACTAGTCTCGTCGGTAGTTTGGTTATAGGCATTCTTCTTGGGTGACGAGGAAGAACCACGCTTCTTGTTGCCAATCAATCCATTTAGGAATGAATCCGAACTAGATGGTTTATTCAACATTTCATTCCGTACCTTATCAACACGTCGGAACAATCCATCCTCATCTGTTGACGAGTTGTCAACTCCTTCATACTTTCCTCGTCCATCTCCTCCTCTTTTACCGCCGGATCCGGTTGATCCCTTACTATCTTTTCTCACAACATTGACAGGTCTGCCTAATGAACTGTTACCTAGTGAACTAACATCATCAGCAGTCTTACCTTCCCCACGACCCTCCTCTGAATTACCACTAGTATCAATTAATCCATTCATAATATCAGAATGACTATCAACATTCTTCATACCACCAGTTTCATCATCTTCATTACCCTCCTCAATTTCACCAAATCTATATAATCCTGATCGTTTGGGATAATGTATTGGATGATGATCATGTAAATTTGCATGTAGTGTTTCTTCACCGTCACCTTTTATATTATTGGAAGAGTTATTGGAATTGGAAGAATGATGTGAACTACCGTGTGATCTGTTCGATCGGGATGTAGTACCGCGTCGATTACTGGTGTATAGGTTACGTGATGATGTTGATCCATCCGAACTGGCATCATCTGGTATTGAATTAGAAGCAGTGTTATGTGATGATGATGTCTTCTTACGCCGACGAGAATGATGTGTATGAAACTTTTGTGGCTTCATACCAACAACAGGACTTGACGTGCTAAATGCACTTCCACTAAAGGCTGAACCAAGTCCACCCGATACGGAACTACCACTCATACTACTTATACTCCCACCACCACCAGTTTGACTACGTTTCTTACTACTACTACTACGATCTTGCTTTACGGGTAACAACTCCCTACGTCTACGACGTTCTGTCGAATTGCCTGAACTATGTGTCGATGTCGTTGTTGCACTACCATGTGAACTACGTGAACTTCGACTAGATTTCGAACTGCGTGAGGTATAACTACTAGCACGTGATGGTTGTGACCCTCTTGAACTATTCCCCGCACTTAATGCCAAACTACCCAATGAGAAAGTGTCCTGATCACTTGATTGTGTAGTTCGTGTCATGTGTGACGACATATATTCCGAAGACAAGTCTGCCTCTTGATCTTCTTCAATTGAGAATGATACAGAGTGTTGTCCTCTCATTTCTGGACGGGGACGGTTGGATTTCTTTGGTGTACGTGAATTACCACTGCCGTATCCTTCTCGTTTATGCTTGTTACCTGCTGAACTGTTACCTCGTTTGTGTTTATTATGTTTACCCATTGAATCTGATCCGCTAATATCAGCACCGTAATCATAATTATTGATATTACCACCGGATGATGTTATTGAGGAAGTTTTAGAGTTGGTAGAACTACGGAATGGATTATCAAATGATGGTCGGGAAGCTACACGAGGGGGTAAGAAAGTGGTTAGTATGTTGGAAAGAGCAAGCAGTCAAAATGAGCATAAGATATGCACAAAACAAATCCCCAAAACAAGAGCCAGAAAGATTAAGCTTTTACAAGTCAGCCTTAACAAAACAATACCCCCCAAAAACAATACCTCCTAGCATCAAATCTACATCATAAGATATATGGCACAAAATAGTAGAACTCTCTCCTCAAAGCGGAATATCAATTGCAATCCCCCCAACAACATTTTGCAACGTCTTCCCACAATTAACATAGCCAAATAATAAACCACATAATATGTCTGCTTACCTAACGGTGCCATATTATGATTATGTGCCTTACTCGAATTATCCGAACTATGATATAATTGTTCACGCGAATTATTATTACTATTACTAGCACTACCACCTAACATTCGACTACCGCTACCATCTTGTGTTTTGGTAGGTGTTGAATATATCGTAGTCTGTGGATAGCTATTATCTGATGATGACTTGCCCGAGGAATTTGATGCTGCATAATTTGATATAGGAAGGGAGGCTGCATAATTATTATTTGATGCAGACTTTTTAATAGCAGAATCATCTATTGATGGTATAAACTCCTCTTCCTCAGCTGTAACATGAGTATCAGCCATCTCTTCCCCCTCATTATGACTATAGTCATTACCGTAATTGTCGCTATAGCCATTATTATTGTCGTCGTTATCACTGTTATCGTCTATTAAATCAGTATATCCACCTAATAATTTCGAAGTAAACGATCCTTCAATTGATGACCCACTATATCTCCTTTGAGCTGGTCTTCTATTTTGGTTATTATCATCACCACTTGAATATTCATTATTGGTAGCACGACGAGATGTAGCCTTGTTTGACATGTCCTGTTCCAACATATCCAGTAGGTCTGCAGTGGCAACAGAAGTTGTTTGTTGATCATGTCCTCCTTGTATGTCGAGATTTTCAATTTGTTGTAATAATCGTTCATTGGAATCAGCCGACGTGGCGGATTGGTCTGTGGTTGATATTGTTGATGTCATGATCATTGTCGTCTATGGTATAATGTAGAGGGGATATTGTAGGGATAGGGCCAATGCAATATTATACGAGAGGAAGCTAAGTCATTGTTGCTATTGAGTTGATTTTAGTCATCGAGTTGAGATTTCACAATTACAACTTGCGTAAAGAAAATATCTCTTTCTCAAACGGTTTTAGAAGTAATAGCTCTAAATCCATTGATAATAGAAGGGTACACTTTACGGGAATCCAAGTGTGGCATTTGTTACAGTCATGAGGTATCCCCATCACTGATTGGTATCCTCCCCCCTCGCTCGCTCGTGCGCTGCCCCGCCGCCCGACGCCTGGCCCACTCTCTTTCGAACCCACACACCAGGGGTTCACACACTTCGAGTCGAGAGATATCTTTAGCGCTGCCTGACAAAGGGAACCGTACAGCTCAATTAGTGCTAGGCTAATAAATTCCATTAAGAGGTCAATATAACAAAAGAGGAGTAGAATATTAAGTTATTATAAACACAAGTTGCGATTCATATCATATCAAATCCCCATTGCAATAACACTCAAAAATTATTATGAGACTATCAAAATCATCAATAGCATCACTGCTACTACTATCAACTACTGCAGTTGCATTCGTCCCTACCAAACACCACACTGCAATCAAACTATCTTCAACAATCAACAATAATGCTGCTCTACTACAATCAAATCATGTAGCACGACATAACCGTCAGTCAACAAACTTATACATGTCAACACCACCCGATCCCGATCAATCACAAGAACGCGTCAAGGATATATCCGAGGGTGAAGATGTATTAGAAAAGTATGGTGTTGATTTCACGGCAAAGGCATCCAATGGTGAATTAGACCCAGTCATAGGTCGTGATGATGAAATTCGACGAGCTATACAGATATTGAGTCGACGGACGAAGAATAATCCTGTTTTGATTGGTGATCCTGGTGTTGGTACGTATCATCTCTTTGTTATATATGTTTTTTGATATATTATTTGTATTATATGATTACTAACCAAAACACATCTCTCATTATCATTTCATACACACAGGTAAAACTGCCATAGCCGAGGGAATAGCACAAAGAATGCATACAGGTGACGTACCAGACTCATTACAAGATTGCAAATTAATTGGATTAGACATGGGTGCCCTAATAGCAGGGGCATCCTACCGTGGTGAATTCGAAGAACGTCTCAAAAAGGTAGTCGACAAAGTTAAAGAATCAGAAGGTGAAATTATATTATTCATTGATGAAATGCATACAGTTGTTGGTGCTGGTGCCACGTCCGGTAGTATGGATGCAAGTAACTTATTAAAGCCCGCATTGGCACGAGGACAATTACGTTGTATTGGTGCTACTACCATTGATGAATATCGTAAATATATTGAAAAAGATAAAGCATTGGAACGACGATTTCAACAGGTATATGTCGGAGAGCCAACGCCTGAGGATACTGTTAGTATATTAAGAGGATTAAAACCACGGTATGAGGTACATCATGGTGTTCGTATTCGTGATGAGGCATTGTTGGCTGCTGCCAAGTTGAGTTCGAGGTATTTACCTGATCGATTCTTACCTGATAAGGTACGTGTGTGTTGTGGTTGTGGAAGGGTGTATTGGGTGTTGTGCATATCATGTGTTCGTATTTCTATTGCAAATTGTCTGACACATCACATGTTCATTTTATCCACTCTCTCATTATATAGGCAATTGACTTGGTAGATGAGGCATGTGCCAAACTTAAGAATGAATTAACATCCAAACCAACAGCATTAGATGAAGTAGATCGACGTATTATTCAACTTGAAATGGAAAAGTTAAGTCTAAGTTCCGATACATCCAAGGCATTAGATAATAAGAGTGCCGAGGCCAACCGTGCCCGATTAGCACACTTGGAAGAGGAGATTGCCAACCTTAAAGTTGAACAAGCGAACTTAACAGCCCAATGGGAGAAAGAAAAGGGTGAAGTAGATTCAGTAATGGGTTTACAAGAACAGATTGCACAGGTTACATTTGAATTAGAAGAGGCTGAGCGTAATTACGATTTAGAAAAGGCTGCCGAGTTAAAGTATGGAACATTACCCGACTTGGAGGCACGATTAGAAGCTGCCAAACCATTAGAAGAGGAAGGAGCCAATGAGGATGAGGTCGATGAGGATAGTAAGTTATTAAGAGATGAGGTAGTTGCCGAAGATATTGCCAATGTAATTTCCACATGGACGGGCATACCAGCCAATAAAATGTTGGACACCGAAAAGAATAAAGTCCTTGCCATGGGTGAGAAGTTGAAGGAACGTGTCGTTGGGCAGAATGAGGCTATTGATGTTGTTACACAATCTATACAACGATCAAGGGCTGGATTGAATGATCCATCCAAGCCTATTGCATCTCTCATCTTTTTGGGACCAACGTAAGTACACAAGATGTGTTTCCATTTTTGGTGTGTATCTTGTGTGTATATGTCATATTATGTCAGCCAGTTACTAACACCTTATTCTGTTTATATCTCATGTCACTTCTTATACAGCGGAGTTGGTAAGACGGAACTAGCTAAAGCTCTCTCGGAGTTCATGTTTGATACCGAGGATGCCATGATTCGTATTGACATGTCAGAATATATGGAAAAGCATACCGTGTCAAGGTTATTGGGTGCTCCGCCAGGTTATGTCGGCTACGATGAGGGTGGACAACTTACTGATGCGGTACGTCGTCGTCCATACTCAGTCCTACTTTTTGATGAGATGGAGAAGGCGCATCCTGACGTTTTTAATGTCATGTTGCAAATGTTGGACGATGGACGTGTCACGGATAGTAAGGGCCGTGTCGTGGACTTTAAGAACTGTGTCATCATCTTTACATCCAACATTGGGTCACAAGATATTATCGATTTGGAAGGTCAAGATCCAGAATTGATGCAAACAAGAGTCTACAATGCCATGAAGGAACATTTCAAACCAGAGTTTTTGAATAGAATTGATGATACGGTCATCTTTAATAGTCTATCCAAGGAGAATCTACGCGGTATTGTCAACCTTGAGGTTAAGAAGTTGGAACAACGTCTAAATGAGCGTGATGTTGCTATGGTCATAACCCCAGCTGCTCTTGATACGATGGCGGACATTGGCTTTGACCCAGTGTATGGCGCCCGACCTCTAAAACGTGCTATACAACGTGAGTTGGAAACATCAATTGCAAAGGCTTTATTAAGAGGGGAATTTACCGATGGAGACGAGATTACAATCGATTCAGTTGACGGTAGTATTGCTATTACAAGAAGTGGTGTAGGCACGTATTATGATAATCAGGTGGCAGAACCTGCATATGAGTAAAGTGGGTGTTAGGAAATTTGGGGTATGATTAGGAGTCACGGGAAGACAACCTAGCTTAAAGAAAGATAAATATAGAATGCAAAATGAAACTTATCATGTTACTGT
>Ga0214480_100719_pt1 | contig 16178 bp, 14 predicted proteins | sample M1_20Mar14CPVII9_3_FD_165042 | JGI IMG/M metagenome (GOLD analysis project Ga0214480, IMG submission 165042) | Marine eukaryotic communities from Monterey Bay, California, United States - M1_20Mar14CPVII9sort6BwellE17 | ecosystem: Environmental > Aquatic > Marine > Unclassified | place: USA... | reverse complement strand
TCAAATACCATCCATGCAATCTCAACAATGCGACCATTACGAGGACCGCCGTCCTTCCAATCATGTGTTTCTACATCAACGACGATGTACTTAATATTGGTTGGAATATCTCTAGATGGCATAATGTCATCCCATTTATTACCATCACGCAGCCACTTCTCACATTTTGTAATGGCAGTGGTTAACTTCATCTCAGATTTAAATGCATTAAGTGAACGTGATAACCTGGTTGCACTGAACGGGAGTTTATACGACACATCAAGGTGTCAGCAACTTTTCCCTCACCGTCAACTAGATTTTGTTTTGCATCACCACCGCTTGAGGGTTGAGTAATCAATTTACCTTTCTCCAAATGGTCTTCAGTAGGAGAACTCATGTCGTTTGCTTTGCCTTTATCTACCCCTTCTTTCCCCATCCCTTTCTTATTTGAAACTAGATTGGTCAGAGCTGACCTAGGGCCCTTTTAGGTGTTTGTACGCGGTACTCAAGCTCACGGCGCTGTCCATACCAGTCGTAGTTTCACAACTTCCGTCTGCTGTTCTTGCAGCGACACTTCTTGAGCTTCTTGATCTCCCTCCTCGGCATCATGGAGGCACGAGGTACCACAGCCTCTTTGATCATTCTCTTGATCACGTCGGGAAGAGATGGTGATGTCTCTTGAGACTGTCCAACCATCATCGTTTCAAGTTTAAGCTTGTGCTGGGACTTCTTTTTCTTCTTCTTCTTGATAGTCTTCTTCTTCTTCCTGAAAACGATCATGTTGCTGGCACTTGGCTTGTCCACTTTTATAACCAATTTGGACCTGACAACCGAAAGTTGTGTATCAGAACCCAACCTCCATTGTACAACTTATCTAATCCTTGCCCGACATCACTTTCCTGATCCAGATAAGTTATACCATCAACACTACGATGGATAGAATTGTAGATATCCAAGTTCATTAAATTACCTACTTTCATATTACAATCCTCAGCCCATGATCGACCACGTTGTTTGAGACAAATGCTATGATATTCCCTATACAGACGCCAACTTTTATTTGGAGGGCGAGCTGAGCATATACATGATAGAGTATGAGCAGTGTCTTTATTGACAGTACCATCTTGTGTGAAATCACCAATCATACCATATGTCGCTATTGAATAAGTGTATCTAATAAGTTATAGTGATATTAATGTATAATTAATGCTTCAAGTTTAGTTATCGGTAGGTATTATAATATTGTAGATACGTCAATTGCAATGAACTTGTTGCTCAATAGTGATTAAAGATTTATAAGAATAATTATATAGTACTTATATTGTCTCCACCGACGGCTTTAACGATCAGCCTCGTAACTATAACATCGTGATAATAATTTATAAAAGTTAATAGTAGGGTATCAAAAGGAGATGATGATGAGCCCCCTGATGAGCCCCAACTAAGTTATTGGCCCCTCTACATTATAAGTTATTTTTTATTGCTAATGTAACTATGTGTAGTAACCAACCTGGCATTAGAGATAGGAGGAGTGATCAATAACATCATCACCATCACTCCATAAAGCACCCAAACTACTCGTGGCTCTTGTTGCTTGCTTCGTAGTAATGATTGAATCTTTTTTTTGGGGGTATCTTTTCTAGGTGATCCCATCCGACTATTTATTGTTAAATGCCCCGAAGGAGGAGAAAGCTGTTGCAGTTACCTAGGGTAAACTGACCATACCAGTTCTATCCATTGTTCTGGAAGGAATCTACCGCTTTTATTCCTCAATATGTTGCTCCGATATAGAGTGCTTTCATCTCCATCCTCATTGGTAAATGTTGTCTCTCTTAATTCTAATCCTGGGCAACGTACAAGCGTCTTCAACACAAGCGCAAGTTTGTTCGGTTCTCCACACGGAGAATATACTCAATATCACTGGACTCGGGGGTCAACCAGCATTGCATATGTGAGATGCTGATATTCCAACTGACCACGTGTAGTCATGATTCCAATGTTAATGTTTATCTACCAAGATAATGTATCACGCCTGAATTACAAAGTCCGATCCCTTTTGGCAAATCTTCCTTCTCAAAGTATGCAATATATTAACTGACTGTCATATTGCCCCAGTGCGTAGCATACACCAATATACAATAAATAGTTCTGGCTAACCTATGGTTGGATAGGCAAAGTCCCGAGAGGATTAACAAATTATGACCACTACTTCCAGCCCTATTCAAGGTAAAATATCTTACATAAAGCTTCCTTATATATCATAGAACAGATAAAAGTGGTTTATAAGCTCTCTTGATGGAGTTATGGGAGATGCCAAATCCTTAGTAAAATGTATGGTAGGCACTTTGAGCCCTCATAGCACATAGTAGAGCTGTGACTAGACAAAAATGGGCTTCAGTAATGAAATCTACATGTAAAACTGGTCTAGAAACAATGTTGATAACATTGAATATATCAATAACAGTGATATTATGAGGAGGGTAACTTATTGATTTTTAAGGTATATAGTAACAATTTTCTCGTTAAGATACCTTTCTGGGTCAATTTGTTTTTGTTCACTTGAAGGCTCAATGGGCCAGACCGTATGGTATAGATGTGGAGACGTCCATCCGAATCAGTTTTTCATGCTGATTCCAATATGGTTGTATAGGCTTCATTCGTTATTTAGTAAAGACTGTTTGATTTTTTCCAGACCGATCTAGACCCTATAGCTCAGCATATGAACTACAATAGTAGAGGAGCCTTCTGCAATTTTAGGCCGGTATGTATTACTCATAGTTTTACAATAGATACTTTTGCGGTATAGCCAGGTATCCTATACTTCTACGGCAAAAAGTTCAAAGGTATCCTTTTTTATGGTGGTAATACACTGTATAGATAGTGATAGTATGTCGACATTAGCGCATCAAATAAGGTGAATAAAGGCATATAAACTATGCAATTAACCTATTCTAACGCCTAGATATACATTCCAATCGACTTAGACTAATATAAGGCCGTCATCTCACCCCAACTCTATACAACACATAATGTAAGTTTTTCTCATTTGTTGTTGGATATTGTTGAATAGTAGTCAATAGATCCGGTCCATATGCAGTCTCAGAGCAGTCTAATCGTTTTTAGATGTACCCAACCCATAGAAACTATTCATTCTCGTACATAAACATGTTAATTGCTGTGTAATATTGTACATTCCCCACACTATGTCTCTGCCACCCAACATTCCTCATTGACACTAATATACACCACTCCTCCACCCCTATAATCCACAAATACATCTATACTAATCACCATTATACTAGTATTTGATTAATAGTAATACCTCTTTTCATTATTTTGTGTTGTATTGTTTGAATTGATTGTAGGTTGTAGCACCCCACTATTGTCCACTGTCCACTGCTACTAACTAAATAACCACCAAACAACTCCACAGCCAATAACAATAATATAATATACCCACTCATAAAATTATATCAATAATACCAATAATTATACCAATGCCCATCACCACCACCTCCTAACTACATAGTTAATTGCAAGGTGCACTAACATTATCACTACCAATAGCCAACTATATACAGGTTTCATATAACCATAATAACCATTGCAACAATCTAATACACTTCTTGTTGTTGATATTATATCACCATCAATCAATACTAAACTCTCCAATGTATTATAACCGGGGGTATCAATTGTTACCACCCCCATGTAATATATAATACACCAACGACATTTATAGTCTGTGGGGTATTTACCTCCAACTACCGCGATTAATACCGTCTGTATAGCATATTATCGTAGCCTATATTATTAATATATATCAATAACGGTTGTTGATTGTATGACAGCATATTGTTGTGTATAATTAGACCCACATCCACCTCATATTGACCGTTGATAGATGGCAGTTGCTACTAATAAAAGATGATTAATTGTAGGCAAATTGCGCCGTTTCCACACCCTATCCTTTGCAACATTAATTATTATAGACCTATTGAGACGATATGTGATGGTATTGCAATGGTAGACACCCTCATCCGCGCTGCTGTGGCGGCAACATATCTGCTATTGTCGTAGAGATTGTTAGTGAGTGAATGAGCGGCAAAAACAAACTTTTGCCCAAAATTTTTAAAAAGGATACCTGGCCTTTATCATTCCGCTTCGATAGCTTCGTAATGTTTTTTTTGCTTGAGTAAGTGAGGACCCAAATATTATGGATAAAGGTTGGATTCTTGCCAATCGCGTGACAGAAATTGTACAAGGGTTCAGTGACTGTGATGAAGATGAAAATTTGAGAGAAAATACAACCGCAATCGTTACAGATAAAGCAGCACATGTCAACCCAATAAGATCAGGTCTGGCGCTAAAAGAGGCAAAACAACATAAAAGTTCACGACATAAGCATCAATCAATATTTGAAATACTAAATAGAAATTTTGCAGAATTAGGCGATGGTGGATGCAGGGAAATCGGATATAAGGATTTGAAATTGTGTTTTGTGTCTTTTGTGGTTGTCTTTGGTATTCGTTCTTCTAATGATGGTGACCAAAACGATGACATCAAATTGGAAAATTCGGAGAAAGTAGACCAGGTAATAGAAACCGAGCTGCAGAAAGTTCCCTTGCCAGTGGCATATGCACTATGGAATAAGGTTCTTGAGCAGTCACACAGTATAGGCGGGAAGAGGTTGTCACATGCTCATCTATCCTACATACGAAGCACACTTGTTCTGCTAGGAATGTTAGATTTGGCCACACTGAACAAATATCGAGACGACGAAGCAGCAAAGACCCAGAAAGTGTATTCAAGAAATGGCCATTCATCAATGTTCGATTTCGACAGATCAATTGAGTGCCTTGTTGTCCATGATAGTATTCACAATCAATATGGAGAGTATTTAGCATATTACAAGCACGGGATCTACTCTAGCAAGATTGAACAATGGAACGAAGCTGTTATGAAAGAATCACAACTAATTGGTTCAAACCATTACACACTACGCATGCTTCCACTAAACACCATGAGAGCAAATCACATCGAAGAAACATTCCAGCTACTGAACGATCTTACTTTTGTCCGACGTAGAATACATGTATTGGGAGCATCAGGAGCTGCAAAGTCTCACGTAGACGATATACATGAATTACTCATTTTAATTGATAAGGTAGGGGTAGTTGCTGGGCCCATCGACGAAAGGGAGGCGGTGCTCGGGGCATATAGGCAAATGTTGAAATACTGCATCCATGAAGTAAAAGAGATAATGAAGTGTAACGAGGATGACAATGGGAACGTACGATTAGGAAAGGCTGCCATGTATAAAACCGCTGATTTTGGCAACGCATTGCATTTACTAGGTGTCTCGCTAGGGAGATATGGTTTCTTTGAAGAAGAGATGGAATACTACAAAGAAGCCCTTCGACTGAAAACACTGGCTGTTAACGGAGACATTGAAAGTTCAGTATCCGTTTCAGATACACTTCACAGCATGGGGTTTTCGCTTGATAACGCTGGGGAGAATAAAAAAGCCTTAGTCTGTTACAATCAGGCTTTAAAAATCCGTTACAAATGCTTAGATGATGATGATTTGCGGATTGCAGAAACACAGCACAACAAGGTAAATTATTTCCTTTTGATTTTATTTATTTCATCATTTGCTAGTCTAGTTGCGCTAAAAACATCCTTGTGAAAGGGAGCTCTACTGTGCGAAGAAGACATGGCAGAAAAAGCTATGGAATGTTTGGAAGAAGCACTCCGCATACGAGAGATCCACTATGGGGAGGAACATGAAAGTTGTGCTGATACAATGCAATGGATAGGCAATTTATTGCGAAAGTATGGAAACTCTTCGGATGCCCTTGATTACTTCAAATTTGCATTGAGTATAAAGCAAAAACGCCTGAGTAGCAACGACATTGACGTAGCTAACACACTCTTTAATACTGCTGTCTTGCTGGATGATATTGAAAAGTACGGATTGAGTTTAGTAGCATACAAAGAGGCCTTGAGAATACGGAAGCTTGTGCTGGGCGAGATAAACCAGGAGGTTGCAGACACTTTATTTTGCATGGGAAATGTTGCATCAGTTCTAGAGTGTCATTTTGAAGCTCTTGGGTACTACAATGAGTCAATTGAAATACAAGAAGCGTTGTTGTTGCAAGCTGATGATTCACTCTCGAAGGACCTTGATGACACACCACTCTTCGTAACATGCACTACTTTGCCTTTCCCTGTTGCACTTTTACATTTTGAGTGTCTCAATCAATCTCTTGAGGTGTCTTTGCCTTTGACAAAGTTTATCATGGGGACTAATCATCCTTATGTTTGTGATATACTTACTAAAATGGGAGGGGTTTATATGAAGTTGCATGACTGGGACAATGCAATAGGAAGCTTTCAAGGGTAGGAAAATCTTTTCATTATCATATGCTAGAATTGTTGTATTTGTCTCACATTCATGTTATTTTTTTTAGAGCATTGAGAGTCAAGAGGTCCATTGTAGAGGATGATTTTGAAGTTGCGTCATTACTCCACAAAAAGGGAGCAGCTTATTTGTACAAGAAGGATTACGTTAGAGCGAAGACAACTTTTGGCTTGGCGATGCAAATCACAAGGAAGATTTCAGGGACAAAATCAATTCTTGCTGCATCTCATGTATATTATCTTGGAGTCGTGTATTATTACTTGAATGATTTTGCCTCCGCAAAATGTTTGTTTCAACAGTGCACCCGTATCCATGTGGAACTCGCCAAGAAGAATAACGCCTCTCTTTTGTTTGGGTCACTTACATGGATCGGAAGAGTATATGAAAAGATTAATGAGCCTCAAAAAGCTCTTGAACGATACCTCTATGCCCTACAAGTCTATAAGAAGAAGAAGAAGAAGAATTCTGCCACCACTGATTATAAATTTGTTGCGACCCTTTTGAACGCGATGGGTAAAGTATACGAACACGCCGAATTCAATCTTCCTGAAATGTCTTTGAAATGTAAGTTTGGTATTTCAGCGAGGTCAACTTTGTGGTAATGATCCTCTTCATTTCCTCACATCATCCCACCTCTTTTGAAAGGTTACACCGAAGAAAGTAATTTGATACATTCTAAGTTCGATTTTGAGGCGAACACAAACGAGCTTTTGGCCAATTCTCATTTTGACTGCGGAATGCTCTATAAGAAAAGGGGTGAAACGGACAAATCTATAGAACATTTGGAGAAAGCGCTTGAATTGACAAACCGATACAACTGTGAGAAAAATATGTGGATAGCCACAATACTGGACAATTTGGGCAAGCTATATACCTCTAAAACCGAGTTCTCTGTTTCCAAAATTCATTATTCATCGGCCTACAATGTCTATGAGAATACAATAGGAAGAGATGATTGGATAACATCTGATTGTGCTTTCAGACTCGGCAAGGTCCTTGACGAGCTGCAATCTACTCTAGCATTAGATTTTTTCCACGAATCTATGAGGGCTCACAGGCTGAATATAACTGAAGAAGACGAAAGAGTATCAGAAACATTGTTTTGCTGTGGTAGATATCATTGGAAGAGCGAAACTCACAACCTTGCGATCGAATGCTTTGAAAGGGCATTAGGCATAAGGAAGCGCTTACTTGGTGATTGTTCAGATGTGGCAGACACATCTTATTACCTTGGGAAAACACACCAAGAGATATTTCAGGATGAAAAAGCTTTGATATTTTATTGTGACGCGGTTAGAATCAAGAAGAAAGTCAGCCACGATGAATCTCTATACAAAGTCTTGATGGAGACGGCACAATGCGCAAAATCATGCTCGCATTTTCAGCTTGCGTTAGACTGCTATCATGAATGCCTACAAGCAAAGAAGTCAACCTACAAGGAAGCCGACACAGCTCACATTTTGCAACAAATGGGTTTAATACAAATGAATCACTTGGAGAACTATGTTGGCGCAGTAAAGCTCTTGCTTGATGCCTTACAGGTTAGAAGAAGCGCGAAGGGTGAAGAAAGTAGAGTAAATGAAAGAATTGCTGATTTATTATTATTGGTTGCTGAGGCTTACACATTGGCAGAGGAATACGAGAAATCTCTCGATTTTTATGACCAGCATATTCAATTGCTTGAGGAATCAGGCAACCAAAAGGTCCTTGCTGATTCCTTTTACGCAATGGGCAACATATTTTTGTCCGTGGATAAACCTGATTATGATTCGGCTATCGAAAAGTTGACATTTTGTCTAGCTATTCGAAAAGAAATGTTTGGACTAGAAGACGAACAAGTAGCAAATGTGCTGTGCAAGTTAGGATCAGTTTATGAAAAGTCTGGTCCCAAATATTATGACAAGGCTGTTGAATTTCTAACAGAGGCTTTACGGGCATTCAAAACGAAGCGGAATAAATCTGGTGCAGTCAAGGCTTATCACATATTGGGGAGGCTGAAAGCTACAAAAATTGATTCTGCAACTGATCGCAAAGCTGCAATTGACTGTTACGAAGAGGCTCTTAAGATACGTCGACAAATCGTGTCTTTGGATGATTTTGAACTGGCGCTCATTCTACATGAATATGCAGATTTGCTATGCATGAATAATGAGTATATAACTGCTTTGCCTTTCTTTGAAGAGTCTCTTCGTATCCAAAAATTAAATAACGGATTGAAGGATGAGCATGTTGCAAAGACTTTGCTCAGAATTGCAGAGGTCTACGTTCAACTGGGAAACTATGACTCCTCTCTGGTCCCAATTCAGCAGATATTACTCATTGGAAGGTCTCTTGGCTACACTGTTCATCTTGGCTCATGCCATTATTTACGAGGGCAAACTTATTTTGCTCGAAGAGAATTCAAAGAGGCAATCGGTTCCTACCTAGAGTGTTTGGGCACTAAGCAAAAGGAGTTTGGACGTGATAGCTTAGAATGTGCCACTGTTTACAACGATTTGGGAGAAGCTTATGGAAAAATTGAGGACTATGACAATGCATTGGAGGCGCTAGTGCAAGCTTTAAAAGTCAGAAAGACTGAGTTGGGAAATAACGCTGTCGACTACGGCCACTCGGTCTTCAGTCTAGCCAGTGAGTTTGTTCATAAGTTTTTCATTACATTATAATATATGCATATATATCATTGATATTATTGCTCGTTGATACAAACTAATGATAATTCCTTTCATAAAATAGAAATACACAGTATGATGCAGAAATGTGACCGGGCCCTGGCTTGTTTAAACGAGGCAGAACGAGTATACACGATCTTCAAAGACGGGAGTGACAAACTTGTGGAGGTCGTTGAATTAAAAGGTGATATTCTCTACCAAAAGGAAGATTACGACACTGCAGCTTATGCGTTCGAGAAATGCATTGAATTATTGGTTTCTGGGGAGAGTGGAGAAGAAGATATTAGTTGTCGTAGATTGCAATATTTGAACACTGAACGAGCGGCAAAGGTGACATACAAACTTGGTCGTGCCTTTGCTAAGCTTGGGGACTACGAGAAAGCTTTCGATTCCTATTGCAAAGCCATCAAGATATTTGGTTTTGAGTTGGGAAAAGATAATTTGAATGTTGGCCAAGTTATGTATGATGTTGGCCTCCTGATCATCGCGGATAAAGGTGAGGATGCCAACAAGAACGCAGTAGATTGTTTCAATGAAATCGTTCGCATTTATGACATCTATGGGAGAAAAAGAGACTCAAAAGTAGCAGATGCTCTTATCCAAAAAAGTTCTCTTTTAGGTGATTCTTTCGACTATGACCAAGCTACTTCTCTGTTGGATGAAGCCATTGAAATATACAAGGAGTCAATCGTTGATTCAGCTGAAATTGGCAAAACATTGATGTTGTATGGAAAACTGTATGATGCACAGAACAAGAATGATGAATCCACGAATGCACATCTGGAGGCCTTGAGAATTTTTCAGACATCTTCTGAAGGAGGGGATATGTATGTTCCTCTTGCATTGTCAAACATAGGCAACATTAATGCAAGGAATATAGAATACACCCATGCTGCTAAAAAATGTGAACTTGCTCTGAGAATAAGAATCAAATCTTGTGAACAGGAGAAGGATGTTGCCGATTCTCTCTGCAATATTGGTAACATTTTGAATAACTTGCAGAAAAAAGAAGAAGCATATCAATATTACCAACAGGGTCTAAAGCTCTATATCAATCTTCTCGGAAATGCAGACACCTCCGTTGCAAATAGCTATAAAACACTTGGAGTGATTGATTGGAATAGGAAAAATATTGGTCGCGCATTTGACTTATTTCAAAGTGCGTTACATGAGAAAAATTCTGTGGGAATGCTTGCATCTCTTTATGAAAGTATAGGTGATTGTTACTATAAAGAGAGAAAGCTTGGCCACGCACTCGAGAACTTTGCCAATTGCATAAGAATGTTTACGACGAAGATGGGCGATGATTGTATTCTTTTGTCAGCGCCATATGTTTGCGTTGGTTTAATATACCAAATGGAAAATAAGTATGAAAAGGCAATTCATTTCCACTCAAAGTCACTCCATATCAGCCAAAGCCATAGTGGAAAAGGATCTAAGGAAAGTGCATCTTCTAATTTTCAGATTGCCGAGGTTCTCCTCGCTTCTCATCAATACGACGAATGCATAACTCGTCTTGAGAATCATCTCAAATTCTTTTGTGATAGGTCTCTTAAAAACAGAGTTGCGGCGAGAGTGTGCCATCGATTAGGAATAGCACAGAGCAGACTTGGAGAATTTGAGCTATCTATAACTTCGCTGAATTATGCTTTGAACATGCGCATCAAATTGTTCGGAAAGAACAATTTCCGTGTGGCTGCAACCATGTTTGACTTAGGAAAAGTCATGGAAAATTGTGGTGATCCTGAAGAGGTAAAAAAGTCTATTAATGTGTTCTCACCCAAATGTACGATGCTGTAAGTGTATGTTTAACCTATCTGTCCATCACTCACATGCAGGCGATATCTATTTATGATCAAGCGATATCAATTTATAACCAAGCTCCTGATGGTAACTTTCACGCCATTGCAGGCGCCTATGCACGCCTCGGTGCCATATTTGGGGGGCAGAGTAACAATAACGCCTCGCTACATTCATGGAAAAAAGCTCTGAAGATTTACAGTAAACATTTGGGAAGAGAATCCTCCGCTGTCGGAGAAATCTTATACCACATTGGCAGGGTCTATGATCGACAAGCCATTTTTGACAAGTCTATTAGTTGTTTATCAGAGGCGACCAATCTACTACGTTCCAAATGCAAAGATAATGAAATGGTGGGGCTAGCACTGGGTTGTATTGGTAAATACTATGCAAAGACAAAACAGTTTGCGAAAGCAGTTGAAGTAAGCTTTGAGGCTGTGAAGCTGCTCAAGAAGTTTTCCGAAGCTGTAGTTACAGCAGAGGCCATTGTAGATGTGGGAACTATACTGAAAGGTTGGGGGAGGACAAAATATGCAATGCATTTTTTTATAGAAGCATTCCAAACATATGAGGAGATTCTTGGACCTAATTCCGTAGAGGTAGCCTCATCTAGGTATAATATAGGTCATCTTCAGAAACAGATCGGCGAATCTAAGTCAGCTCTCATTTACTTCACCGAATCACTTCGAGTCTATCATTTGATTGAAGGGGAGAGAAGTCTCAATATAGCAAACAATTTGTTCCAAATAGGGTGTATTTACAATGATTTAGGGGAAAAGGGAAAAAGTCAAGAAATATTTGGAAAGTGTCTTGGCATAAGGGCAAGCATTCTTGGAGATGAACATCTAGAAGTTCTTGCTGCAAGGCGCTGTTTCAATGCGAAGAGAATCTGACATGACGATCGTCTGACTAAATTTGTCCGCTCCTTTTACATTTAGAGAGAAGAAAGCTCTACTCAAAACCTTTTTGAGAAAGTTTCCACTCGGCAAGCACAATAATTTGAAAAATCTCATTCCTTTTTTACCCACACAACTCACAAACAGACTACGATGCAAAAGTAAGTGCAACAGCATCACCACCAGCAAAACGCACCAACTCTTTCTTGTCAACATAATTCTTCAAGTCGTCAACAGAATCCAAAACAATCAAATGGGAAAGATGACGAAGACACTTTCCATTCTCATGCACAACCAATACCTTAGCAAGCCTCTCAGGGTAATGGTAAGGTATTAGTTCATTCAGGATTTTCATAAGTATAGAGTTTGAGTGAAAGTGAAAGTTCTCCCATGGATCAATCCTCTTATCACATCCGTCATGTGGAGAATAAACATGGTTAGCAATCTGTCTCTGAGCATATTCAGTTGGAAAATAGAGTAGTGCAATAACAGTTATCTTCACTGCATTGCGACATTTTTCGCTCATATACAAATATGTTTCAAGTTGGCGAAGCAAAGAAAGAACGCTTCCATATGGATCGCATCTCCAAGGCCCCAGCATTGTGTTTCGGAAGTAAAAAATTGGATTATTTTTTTTGTCATGGCCTTGATGAAAAAACTGACCTGAGTCTATTTCACCTCTGCACTGCCTTGAGTCAATTGGAAACATGATGCCTCGCCAAGCAGCAGACTCAACTACTCTCACTATTGCTGCTATGATATCATGTCTACACCCAGCTAGATGATGTTCAATATCACACATAGTTAGTCTTTTCAGGATTTGCCCCATGGCATAAATTATACTCAAGTTGTCTTGATTGTGTTCCCCTCTCACCAAATTTCTTTTCATGGAAGGTATAGCCAAGCCACTTAAAATGGTGTAAATGAGATTCACTCCGTTGCAATCTGTATCTCCTGTTGGGGTTGTATTTGCATAGATTTTACATATTTCAGTGGCCTCTTTGCCTTTGAAGACAGGGATGCATTTTAGGTCAACATCAACCAGTGTCACTGATGCAATTATATGGCCAGACAAAACATCTTTCAACACATACGAAATGTTAACGAAACTAGTCTGAATGAATTCTCTCACGACCCTGATGAGCCCCCGACCAATTCTTGCTAGAAATATCCTTGGCTGTGAATTGGCAATGTAGTTTATAGATCCATTTTTTCTTTGACTTTTACCATAATGTCTAGTTGCAACAGTGCTTGATAGAAACACTTGTTGAAAAGAGATGAAAAAGAAAAGTTGACATTAGACACTACATAATAGATACAGCTATTAAACGGTACTCTCAAGATTTACATACCACAACTTGAATCCACCTTTTGTCCTTCACTAGAGTTAGCAAGAAAAAATCCTGTCAATACATGGCATAACGCCCCCCTTATGGCACGAAAAAACATCGGCATAGACAATGCATCGCCAAGCACTAGCTGTAGTGAAACCTCTAACCTCCCATCATGTTCCTCTGCAGAACAACAGCGATTAAAATTGTTCATCTAATGGATGACAGAAGACGTAATTTGTTGAGGTGAGGTAAAAAAAGGGAAAGGGTTATTCACTAAAGATAAAAAGGACCCACAATATTATCGAAAGCTTTATCCACACCGACAGGGAAAGATCTCACGTGGATGAAAAGTATGGTAATGTTTATTTGTCTATTGAAGTGAGAAAAAAAGAGAAAATGGGAGAATGGATACTTATGCACAAGTGCTTGCAAGCTTGTGAAACCCATGGGATTTGATTTTGTAAATAAACATTGGCGTTTGTCGGCACCCTTCTTTATGGGCGGTTGAAAGGCAAACCACCCAACGCATGACTGAAAATTGTGAATCATAATATAAAATAAACCAACTTTAGAAAGTTTCTCGGAGCATGATTCATACTTACATAACCTTGATAACCATTTTTATGAGGCCCTCCTCTGCTTGAGCGCTTATTGACAAATTCACTAATTGGACTTCGATTATGTTTGAAATATTGTAGAAGCTTATCTTGTAAAATATTTCTTGTCCAAGTAAATAACCTGACATATAACGCAGCCCTGCGCACCAGTCGCTTTAGAGAAGAAACAAAATGCATGTGTTGATAGTGACATTCTATTCCCTTGGTCGAGAATTGAAGATCAGGATCAAGTTTTGCACATAGCGCTGAGTAAGGGGCAGAGAGTGACAACTTTGTTGGGAGAGGGGGTGAAAAAAGAGAGAAGAAGTCCACCAGACCTAAAAACATGCTTGAAGACGGGGCCGCTAATTTCATTTTGGTACTCGTGCTATTTGATTTTTTCCAGAGGTAAAACTGGTGCAAACCTTCACGTAAAATTGGGATTTCTTTGAAGCATTCCCATGCATCGTCTAATTCCACTCCACAAGAAGCAAAAGCAGTTTGTGTCTTGTGGGCTGCTGCGAGGCCTACTGCTTCAAGAGTCTCATATAGGTGAGAAATTTACCTTCCAGCCATACAGAGTAAGACGAAAGTCCTTTGAAATTCAGCAGCCTCCCTAGGAGTTATAAATATGTATTCATCCCGGCGTGGAACAGCATCATGATTGTCTCCCGTATGTAGCTTATTGTCTTGGTATTTCCCTCCCCATTCACTGCTATGTAAACATATGCCAGTAGGGCAAGCTCTTAAACGTGATATCACTTCAACGACCCCGCCATGTCTTGGGGGTACTGCTGCAACTGATTCCAAATCATGCAAAATGTAACGAACAGTTGGATTGGTGTCGAAGTTCCCAGTGTTCCATCTGGCAGTGTCACTTCTACATATTTTCACACCAACACTGCCATCCACTTTTCTTGTTGTGCTAATGTTTATACCTTCGCCGCCCCCAATGTTCCCTGATAAACAACGCTCCGAAAATAACAGTAATCTTAATTCTGTCGAAGAGTTCTGTTGCTTCGTCTCCTTTTGATGTTGGAAATTCAGTTTTGGGGCATATACCTCTACCGTCATTTTTTGCAAATTAATCACCAACAAACGTCTTGATCCAATTGGGACAAAGGTTCGAACATTCCCTGTCCGAACAAAGTTTATGGCACCATACATATCAACCTTTGGTATCTCTTTATCAAATGTTGGAGGTGCAAAAACATGGAAGGTGAGAGTGGCTCCCTTTGGACCCTCATGTGATAAATGCAATGGATCGCCACCATTTTTCTCCTCGCCTATTGGAGGTATGAGGAATACCGCTTTTGATTTGCTTCCTCTAGCTTTATTGTGACATAATTTGGGTTGGTGGTTGTGTAGCTCAAGGCAAAAAGATAAAAAGAATTTTAGCACAGATTGTAGTGCAATGAATGATGTGCCGCTAACTATTGCATGATGAACAAATGAATACATTAATGTTTTTTCAATATTTATTATGGTATGCATATGTACATCTGGCTTTTTTTATTTTGTGTAGGATAGCTAAAGTACCTAAAAAAAAATTTAACCTTTAACCATGTCTCAAGCTAAAGAGCAAAAATCAGAGAACTCTCTCTTAAATGGAGGTGATGCCATGTTGGAGCTTGATGATGAAACTTTGGACTCCGGTGCAGTGGGGTAAGTGCTTTAGCTTGATTTTTCTTTACCACATCATTATTACTCAATTTTTGATAGCTTCACAGCATCCCAACTTTTCATCAAGAATCCAGCATGTGTTGCATACACTTATGACGATATTATCATGATGCCTGGTCATATCAGCTTCGGCTTGGAAGATGTTGATATTTCTACGAAATTGACTAAGAAAATATCCCTCAAAGTACCATTCGTTTCAAGTCCCATGGATACAGTAACAGAGCATAAAATGGCAATTTCTATGGCTCTTCAGGGCGGCATTGGAATTATTCATTCCAACTTCACAATCGAAGATCAGTCAGCAGAAGTTCGCAAAGTGAAGAGATATAAGAATGGATTTATTACAGATCCTATTTGTCTATCCCCTGACAGCACTGTTGGGGATGTGATGGCATTGAAGGAGAGACATGGGTACTCTGGAATACCCATTACTGATAGTGGAGAGATGGGTGGGAAATTGATGGGTATTGTTTCGAACAGAGATATTACATTCGTCGATGATCGTTCAATGAAATTGAGAGAGATAATGACTCCACGTGAGAAGCTGTCTGTGGCTAAGCAAGGCGTTGAGCTTACAGAAGCCAATGAAATTCTTAAGGAAACTAAGAAGGGCAAACTTCCTGTGATTAATGATGAGGACGAACTAGTTGCATTGATTGCACGAACTGATTTGCTGAAGAATATCGAGTTCTCTAACGCAAGCAAAGATGCCGTTACTAAGCAATTGTTGGTGGGGGCTGCAATTGGAACGCGCCCTGAGGATCGTGAACGGGCAAAATCTTTGCTTGAGGCAGGAG